>ERZ778019.1101-NODE-1101-length-40582-cov-12.547462_pt1 | contig 40582 bp, 37 predicted proteins | sample MGYA00375749_ERZ778019 | MGnify/ENA primary metagenome ERZ778019 (study PRJEB29350, sample SAMN05389821) | bioreactor metagenome | isolation source: Ammonium sulfate bioreactor | place: South Africa: University of Cape Town | collected 2014-03-17 ... | reverse complement strand
CTTATTATTTTGATGTCAAAGAAAACAAATATTTAAGTAAATGAATGAATGAATGAATAACTAAATCCCACTTTTGTAAATAACCTTTGTAGAATATTTATATATTACTGTTGTTGAGTAGTTGAAATGAATAAAATTATTCAAAATTTTACTAAAAAACTTTCGAAAATAAAAGCAGATATTTGTTTGAATCTTTAATAGTTTTGTTTTTCTATAAAGCCCAACTTGCAACATCCGATGCTTGAATACTGGTTGTAGTTTTTAATTCATTTGATAGCTCGTTTTTTCGTACGGACGATAATAATCGTGAATTTTTACCAACGAAAAACATGAGAAGACGTTCGTAACCCCAGAATTGACCTTGAACAAGAAGAATATTGTTCGATGAGAATAGGTCAATATTTGAAGGCGGTAAATGAATGCGCAATATATGTAATAACTGTGTTTGAGACCAAACAGCAAGAGTACGATCGGAAGATGATGAAAATAATCGTTGAGTCGTGGGATCAAATTTCAAGCCAGTAATCTACAATTAAATAAAAATCATAAGTTTTCAATATATCATGCTGTCAAACGGAACAACAGTTATTTCCAGTTCATAGAACTCTACGCATTTTCCGATTGCCTTTTCCTTACCTCATCTGAGTGCATCGATTCAAAAATTTCATGATGACTTTTGCCGTCAAAATGCCACGATATCATCGATCCATCATCAGCGCCGGATACTAACCATGCTTCATCGGTTGGATGAAGAGCTAAACTTGTAATTTGAATTGATAGAGATGTTTTTTCCGTTGTGTTTTGATACAACGCAAGTGAATGTCGTAACCATGAATGATATTCGGAACGGATGTTTAGTGCAGCTTGATTCGATGGTAAATGAACGTTTAATATTAAACCTTGATGAGCAACGAACAATTCTGAACGGGTTGCAAAGCTGGTATAAGTACGAAAGGCAATGATTTTGCCGATGGTAGACACTTTAGATTTCGTGTAAGCAATTGGATCTTTAATGGATGAGATTTGAAAATTTTGTTCACATTTATAAATGCGTAAATCGAAGAGTTTAGGATCATTTTCAAGTTTAAGTGATTGTTTAAGTAGGAAATATTGTTGATTAGGTAGAAAATCAATTGAATACTCAATTTCACGATTGACTATAGTAAAATTTTGTTCCGATTGAACATCAAAACGATTTTCTACACGATTAAATTTCATTTTCATAAATATCCATTTATCATAAAACATATAAATAATGATATTCAACGGGTACGTTCGAAATGCAAAGAATTTCGTTGAGGATTTCGTTTTTAAATTATATTCGAAGACATTTTGTGATGGATCGTGTACCGAATAGATCGAAACAAGTAGATCATTGTTAATCGCAATATAAAATTGATCATTATCAAATAAAGCTATGTGTTCAATAGGCATTTGATCAAATGCACGAACATATCGAGGTAATAGATTTTGTTCGTTTGAAGTCGAGAATTGTAGAGGATAGTTGGAATCATGTTCAGTAGCAATGACACTTGTTTCACTCATCTAAATCAAACAGAGAATTGATTTCGAGTTTTGAATTTTTTGTCATTTTTTGGAATTTACATGAAAATTTTTTATTCGAGTAAATAAACCGTTTGGTTGTAGACTTGTTTGCTGTGAGATTTGATTTGTATCGAGTAATTGTATTGTTTCATCCGAGAGTTGAATAAGAACATATGTTCGAAGTTGTTCATCATCGTTCATAATTGTTACTGTTTGAAGAAGTTTAAGAAAATGTATATTCGAACGAAATTGTATTTTCATTTGAGTAAATTTCGATTGAAAACTATTTTCTTGCCGATAAACTGTTAGGAAAAGACAGTTTGTATCAACAGTTAAGAGAATTCGTCGATTGGAATTTTTCTCTTGGACGATTTTCCAATCCGATAATTGTTCCTTAAATTTAAGTTGTTGTAGAATTTCTGAGAAATTATTTCGATTAAAGAGAAATAATTGTTCAGCCGTCGAAAGAACAATAATATCTTCAGTTAAACAAACTAAAGCGTCGAATTTTTTATCTTGTAAAACAAGTATTTTCTGTGCTATTTCATCGTTGGGTAGATTTTGAACTTTCGTATTCGGTTTTAATTTCAAAAGATCAATTATTCGAACATATCCTTCGTCTGTTCCCATGTAAAGAATTTCATTATTGGAATTCATTTGAAAATCGAATAGATATGGTGATGTTACTTCTAAGTATAAATATGCAAAACGCATTGGTAACATTTCATCGTGTTCATTAAGTGACCAAAGTGTAACAAGACAGTGAAAATATTCATCAAAAATTAAACAAAGTACATATTCATCATTAGCACCGATACATCGAAGTTTCACAATAACATCTTTACTATTTTCAATCGAAAATGATGCATTTCGAACCGGTATTCGACCACTCTAGACAACAACCAAACAAAAAAAGAAAATATTGAATAGTCTTGTTTTGTTGATTTGATATCGTACTCGCATGATATTGTTTTGATCGATTTCATTCATGGCTATCAAACGTAATTCATTTGCAACAATTAATCGTCTAATTCAAATGAATGAAAGAATATTTTCGGAATTTTTAAATTACATACTCTTCATTTGTTGTCAAACAAAAATCTTTATTACAAAATGATTTATTATCCCATGATAATGATCGTTCACTGATCATATCACCTGTTCGAGTATTATATGTTCGAACTTGATTTTTACCAAATACATAGATTTTATTTCCATTTTTGCTTACATAACCATTCCAAACATAACAAAAATCTTCGTCTAAATATATTTTATCGACCTAAATAATTCGTTCATATTTTCAATTAAAAAGGTTGTTTTTTGTTTTCTATTACTTTTCCCGTTTGTAGATTAATCAATGCTACTGTATATGCATACATAAAAAGTTCTTCATCTTCTTCTCCTTGTGAACCATCGATCAAAACGAGAGCATAGAAATCATTCGTAAACAAAACATGTGTCGTCGGTGAAAAACTCCACGCTAATGCACCTGTTTCTTGTGGAAAACCAGCATAGAGCGGACGAAACGAATTCTCATGTGTTTGACAATAACTTTGACAATCGTGAAGAAGTTTTTCGAGATCAGATTTATTTTTCATTGAATCATTCGAAGCATAGATCGATCGTATTTCTTCAGTATCAATAAAACCAAGAATTTGTTCGGCAAGAATGCGCGTAGCATCGGTATCCGTAATTGATTCATCATCAATCGACCAAACAGCTCGATAGACACGTTTTAAATCGGTCCAATTCGGACGTAAACGCAAACAATATCGAATCGATTCGAGAAATGTCGTATGACCAAGACTCTGCAATTGACACGAGAGAAACTCGAGATTAAACAAACATTTCGAACGTAATAAATCATCTTTCTCATGACCATATTCGAGACAATGATAAGGCAACGCAATTAATTTACGTTGATTTAATGTGTTTGTTATTTGAGAATTGATTAAACGATTGGCATTTTCAATGATTTGATTGTTTCGTTTTTTCAATTGTATTGTTCGTTGATAGTCGAGTTTTTCATGTGAATAGATTTCAATTAAATGTTCATGACATTGTTGACGTAAATGTCGAGCAAATTTTCTTGTTAATTCAATGAATTTTCGATGATAGAAAGCAAGAATATATTTTTCATGAATACGTTTACGACAAAGATATTCTTCAATTGAATAGAGAAATGATTGACAAAGTAACGAGGGCACATGAATCGTTTGTGGAATCGGTGGATCATGATGTGTATAGATTTCATTGAGAACAATATCATTTATAGATAAACAATCTTCTAATTCATTTTCTGATATACCATTATAACCGTAGACTAAATAGGCAAGAGAATATTGAACAAAATCTTTGCCATGACGATTTTCAAGACGATGAAATAATTGTTCAATAGCATTTTCAATCGTTTCAGGAAGTGTAAGAGAAGATTTCAATGAGACATCAGCATAGGCTGTCCATCGACGTACAACATCGATTAATAATTTCAAATATAACGGCTTAGGATTTTGTTCGACTGTACTGAGTAGATATGCATATTGTTCGGATGTTAATTGTCGATTCGATGCTTGTAATAAACTTCGTATCATATCTTCGGAATCTTTTGGTCGAAGACGTGGCACAGTGAATAGACATGTTTCATCGTTTCGAGTAAATTGAAGAAATAGATCTTTGATAGGTATTTGATCGACAATTGGAAGAAATGAGAGAATAATGTGAACATCACGTGGAAGAAAACGTAAGAGCCATGTATCGAATTGAAATGAGTATTTCATTGGATCGTCGAATTGATCGATAGCATCGAGAAGAATGAAGAATGGTTTAGGTCGAGATGTTTTCGATGTTTGACGTGAAATTGATTTTAATCGATCGTGAAATAATCGTACGAGTGAAGAAAATGTCAATGAACTATCATCTTCATCAGCTGTTTCATCATCGACGAGACCGTATAAAAGTTTAAGCTGTCGACATAATGAACGAAGAACAAGTTCGATTGTTATCGAACGTGCTGATGTGCCGAGAAAACGTATAGCAACAGCACTTTGCGGATACCAAACGCGTAGTTCTTTGGCGAGACGTGCCATGAACGATGTTTTGCCACAACCTGATTCAGCAACGAGACCAATCGGTGTTGAAGTACCACGTCGATTTGCTTCGATCTGCGAATGAATACTGGCGAGAAGTTCTTCTCGACCGAAGAATGATTTTGTTTTCTCTTGACAGAATATTCCATGATGAAGAAGATCTTCACGAAATGGCGAAAGAATCTTATTCGAAAGTTTTTTACAAGTTGTTTCAACTAATTGTAAAATTGTCGATGTAAGAAATTTACAGAATTCATTGATATAATCTTGATGATCTTTATGAGCTGTTGGATTTAGACCACCGGATTTCTGAAATTAATTTTGAAAGTATACTTATTTCAAATCGATTTCAATTTTACCCAAGGCACGACGAACTTTTTCAATTGTGTTGCAGGCGTTACTTTTTCACAATGAGATTTCAATTGATTTATTGATTTAGTAATACGTTCGTTTTTCAAGGCATCTATTTTAAAATATAAGCCAAATATTTTCATGTTTTGAAGGCATATTTTAGTTTTTTTTTTACCAAAGAATTTTGCGTCAGCAGCAGTTTCAACAGATGGACTCGAAAAATCTCGAATAACGCCGATAACCTTCGAAAGATTGTTTTCAGCTGTTCCTCGACGAATCTCTCGTTCGGTAACTGATATAAATCGATAGATAACAGAATAATAAAAAATACTAAGAAATTATTTACTCGATTGAAAATATTTGATTGCTTGTTGATGAGTTAGTTTCTTTAATTCAAATGCTTTGTCAACTGAATCTCGTAGAGCTTTGAGAAGAGATTTTTCTTCGATTCGCCATTGAGCTCGTTCTTGTGCTTGTTCAGCACAAGACTGTTCGAAATGTTTAAAATAGGTCGTAATTGGCTAGTTAAAAATGAAATGAAACTATCATGAGAGAAACTCATTCCGAACGTACAACATAAACATATTTCGGTGGAAGAGAATTTTGATCAAGTTGAAACCATTTCTGTATGAGATGATGATTTTCAATATTCGTTTCTTGCGCAACTTCAATGATCGATTGAAATTCATTTTCATCAATTTCAAGTGGAACATACATATAACCATATCGATTACCGATTAAATAAATAAAATTTAAACCGGCTGATAGATCAATACAACGCTCGATTTCATCCATACAGAGAATATCTGCTGTATGATCGGTATCAGCTGTATCTGACACACCCCATCTAATCAACGAAAGAAAAAGAATTGATTAGTAGTAATGTGATTTTGTTTTTCGTAGTTCTACCGCATATCGACAACTTGAAATTCATAACCGAGTTCAGCACATTTCTGTCGAATAATCGGAAAGACACGTCGATAGATTTCATTTCGTTCGATTTTAAAATCAGAAAATGTTGAACTAAGAAAGATTCGAAAGAGTCGTGACGTTTGCTTAGAAAAATCTTCTGTGAAATTTCCATGAATTAATCGATTAAAATCCGTTGTTTTCGGTTTTTGCTGCTGTGATTGTTGCTGATTTTTTGCAACGACAGGTGGAATCTTTTTGATATTCGTATTAATCGGCTTCTTTTCATCTTTTCGATTGTCGATAGGTTTCAATTTCACCATTGTCTTCGATTTTGTCGCCATAATTTGTCAAGAAGAAAAGAAAAAAGAAAGGACATCTTATGTACAGACTCCATGTTGACAAACATATACAGTATACCATCATAATGTTCACTACTTAACAACGACCTCCATTTTGATTCGCAATCAAGTATTTGCTTTCAAAATAAAACGGACAAATAAGAATTTCCGATTACTCAAGTTGAGTTTTGTTTTCTTCTGCTTCTTTTTTTTAGACTCAAAATAAAATTCCAATCGATTATTTTTTTTTGAAATTCCTGAATAACCAATTCTCGTATTCTTTTTGTCACGACGAATTACCGTTCGTTTTCGAATGTAACCTTCATGCATTTGTATCGTACCTATACAAAACTGAGTCATTGCTATTTCATTCATTCATGCATAAACAAATAAGCTAACCAGTCGAATATTTTTTTTGCTGTTCTAGATGATAACGATAATACTGATAAGTTTTGTGAATTATGCATTTCTTATTCAACCAACAGGCTCATTCTACATTCCTGGAGTAGCACCACTTGATTTTCAAAAGGGTGAAGAAGTCGATGTTAAAGTAATAATTTCGACTCTTTTTTTGTGTGTAAAAACAAAGCATCTTCATCGAATCTATTCAGGCTGTGAAAATGACAAGTACGAAAACGCAATTACCGTACGATTATTACGATATCGCCGTTCATTGTAAACCATTGAATGGTACGAAATATAAATCTGAAAATCTTGGTGAAATTCTTCGTGGAGATCGTATTGTTAATACAAGATATAAAGTAAATCAACAAAATCTTTTCTTTTTGTTTTTTTATGATCATTTTCATTAGGTTGCAATGGATACGAATGTTAATTGTCGTACACTTTGCAGTGATATCGAATTGAAAGATGATGAAAAGCAAAAATTAGAAAAACGTATTCGAAGTAATTATTATGTTCATTTGTAAGTTGAATAATACATGAAAGACAAAGAATATCATGTAATTATATAAATATTTTTTCAAAAAAAAATAAATAAAACAGATTGGTGGACAATCTTCCATGTGCAACGAAATATCAACACGTTGATACACATGAAGTTCTATATGAACATGGTTATCGTCTTGGAATGTTTATGAAAGACTCAGGAAATGTTTATTTAAATAATCATTTGATTATTAAATTATATTATCACAAAGAATCGGAGTATGTTCAATTAATATTGAGTTTATTAGTAAATTTTTTTTCTTTTGTCAATCAAAAGAGATTTATATCGAGTTGTTGGATTTGAAGTTGAACCGAAGAGTATCGATTCAAAACGTATTAAAGTCGAAGCAGATGGATCATGTTCGATTTTAGCTGGTCAAAATATGCAAGAAATTAAAGCAACAGGTTCGATTGAGACTGATCAAATTATATTTTTATGTATTTATAAAATTAGAACAAAGCAAAATTACAATGACCTATCAAGTCGAATGGACGCCAAGTGAAACACGTTGGGCCAGTCGGTCCGTTGATTTTATTTGAAATCATGTCAAATAGAAAATTATTTTCTTCTAGTTGGGATACATATTTAGCTATGACCGATGTTCAAATTCATTGGTTTTCGATTGTTAATTCTGTGATTGTTGTCTTCTTCTTAGCCGGTATTCTATCGATGATTATTGTTAAAACACTTCGTCGTGATATAGCTCGATATAATCAAGAAGAAACAGTTCGTTGGACATGTTTTGCTTTAAAATATTTGAATATCCGTATTTGTGTTTTGTTAGGACGATGTAACCGAAGAAACCGGATGGAAATTGTTTGTTAACTCGAAACTATTCATTTGATAGATATGTATCTGTTGTTTTTCTTCTATTTCAAAGAGTTCATGGCGATGTCTTTCGACCACCACATCGTAAAAATGTTCTTGCTGCATTAATCGGCTCAGGCATTCAAATTCTTCTCATGTCATTTATCGTTATTGGTTTGTTATTTTCTCAATCGAAATCATTCAAATATTTATTCTTTTTGTTTTCTTTTTCAATAGTCTTCGCAGCACTTGGTATGCTTTCTCCATCATCACGTGGTGCATTGGTCACTGCTGCTTGTTTTCTCTATGTTTTTATGGGGTAAAACATGTCATTCGTTATCTTGAAATCTATTTATAAAAAAAACTCTCGTTTCGGTTAGTTTGATTGCTGGTTTTTATGCTGGACGAATCTATAAAACAATTAAAGGCTCGTATTGGAAACGAACAGCAGCTTTAGTACGAACAAATTTTTATTTATAAGAAAAGAATTTTTTGTTTTCTTCAGACAGCAACACTCTACCCATCGATTGTTTGTGGTGTTTGTTTATTTTTGAATTTTTTTATTATGGGCAAACGTTCATCGGGTGCTGTGCCATTTACCACAATGCTCGCTATTCTACTTATGTGGTTAGGTATTTCATTTCCACTTGTTTGTTTTGGATTTTATTTTGGCTATCGTAAACAAGTAAACGACAGAATTCAAGAAGCAATTGAAAATCTTTTTGATTTAGCCATATGAACAACCCGTTCGAACGAATCAAATACCACGACAAGTGCCCGAACAACAATGGTACATGCATCCAGTTTTAAGGTAAGAAAGGAAAAAATAGCGATAAACTTTGAATAATATTTAATTTTTATATTTGTTTTTAGTACTTTACTTGCAGGTAATGTGATAATTTGATAGAGAGAGCGAGGGACAGAGAAAAGACAATGATTTTTGATTAGGTATACTTCCATTTGGTGCGATGTTTATTGAATTATTTTTCATTTTCTCGGTAACATATAAATTTTGAATTTCAATCGAATAAACATCTTTGATATTTCGATTTTAGGCCATATGGGAAAACCAATATTATTATTTATTTGGTTTTCTTTTTCTTGTTTTTATTATAATTATTAGTATGTTCATGATTTTCTATATTTCCAATTCTAAATGAAAATCTAAACTTTAGTTTCATGTTCACAAATCTCAATTGTCATAACATATTTTCAACTATGTGGAGAAGATTATCATTGGTGGTGGCGATCGTTTATCGCATCAGGTGGTTCGGCAGTTTACGTTTTTGCTTATTCAATTTTTTATTTCTTTTCCAAAGTACTTTTTTACTCAATCAACTTGTTTCTTTTCTTATAAATCCATTTATTTAGCTTGATATCACAGAATTTGTTCCATCGTTACTCTATTTTGGTCATACACTATTAATTTGCATCACGTTCTGGATTCTTACAGGTACAATTGGCTTCGTTGCATCGTATATGTTCGTTCGAAAAATCTATGCAGCTGTGAAAATCGATTGAATCTCATCTCTGGCATATAATTAGATATATTTATTTTAAAAGAAATCTTTTGCTTCATTAAAATTCACTTCAAATTGTTTTCTTCTCTCGAGATCTTTTAGTTTAACTTTCTCTCATTATGCGTGCGTGTGATACGACTATCTCATGTGATTCAATTTTCTCATAACTCTCCTTTTGTTTGTTTGTTCGTTTGCTTTCGATAACTAAATAAATCAATCGTTTTTTTTTCTCTTTTTTTTTTGTTTGATCAATTACGAAATGATGATTTTTCTCTTTTTCTTTCAAAAAGCAAATACTCGACAACGCCTAGATTTTATTGGATTTCTTTCTTTCGTTCTTTCTACCAAACTGTTCCGAATTGATTACAAACAAGAGCAAAACATTGTTGCCCATCAACTAATAGACCATAGTTAGTTATAATTGCTGAACGTAATTGTTTCTCATTTAAACGTTCAACTAATTCGTCATATGTTAAACCAAGATATAAAACCGATGAACCTTCTTGTTCATTTGTCCACATCGCTACAAAACGATAGTCTCCATTTTGAACGTGATAAACTTTCAAATCGACTAATTTGAAATTATCTGTCAATGCTTTTGTATGTTCATCGAGTAATTCCGAATCCGTCAGATTAATTCGATAGTACGAATTTTGTTCGGCTCGTTTATTTGTTAATAAATTGGAAAAATATAAATGTCCACATAAAACATGCGGACGAATAGTTGAATAATTCGAATGCATTTCATTTAACCATCGTTGTGAAATAACAGCTGTTCGTAATTTATGAAATCTTTTCAATCGATCACGTCGAATAAATAAACAAATATATCGTAACATATTCTCATTTGCATGTTGATAAACATCGAAATGTATCAAATCAAATTGATATGTATTCATTCGAATTGTAAATTCATGAAATTGAGCTGGATTGAGATTATAGAAAACAATCGATGTACGATTTTGAAAAAGATGATTATCATGCCAGATAAATGTAAAATAATGCTGTCGATCAATAGTAACAACATCGAACCAAGTTATATGATAATTTTCAAATGTAGCCGAGAGTAAAAATGATGGTAATTGCTCGTAAGGTATCGATAGAGCAACATGTTGATTGTGAACGAATGGTTTTGTTGACGAGAGTTTCTTTTCTTGTTGTAATGACATATCTTTCGAAAGAAGAAAATCAAGAGATACTTTGTTGGCTTTTTTGCTCTACCTCTCATGAGAACGATTTCTTTTTGTCGCATATCGTTTAAAAAACTCGATTCATTCGTTGTCAATGGTCGTTCATTGTCAACATAACGTTTTGATTTTTCTCGTTTTAATAACCATTCAGGTGTATGAATGGTCAATTCAATGAGTTTAAATAATGATTCCAATGCTTGTTCAATTGGTTCATGCTAGAAGAAGAAGAAGAATACGATTTTCAAAGAAAAACAAAACTACGAACATCATTCAACATAACAGTTGCTTTATAATTCTTGGTTAATTGAGCTATAAGTACTTCTGAGGCTCGTTCACCGTACGATGGCAATATGACAGGCATTATCAATGGAAGACTGAAACGATTTTGATGTTCCTAGATAACAACAACAACAATATTTAATTATTTATTAATAATTCAAAGAAATCTACAAGAGCAAATAGAAGCATCCAAGAACACCAAAATGATGAATACCATTGTTCATCAATAATTGGTATGAAAATTTTCGCACGAAGTATTTGAACTGGTATTGCTTCGTACCAATTAATTGTAAAATCGATATTATCCGATGCTCGATAGATAATCTCTTGTCTAGAAAATATATTCGAATGAAAATATAAACAACATCAATTCGAATTACTTCGAACATCGTTGTTTAATTATTGTTGCAACAGTTGAACATTGAGTCGATTGTGGATTAAAACAAAGAAATACATCGACACCACAAGCTTCGTGTGCAACATGCGACATTGCTTTTGTTGTTATTCAATGTCGGCTATAGTAAAATAGCCGAAATGAGATGAAGAGAGACGAAGAAAGAAAATTAAACAGTTTCCATGTAACGTCTACGTTCTTTCTTTCTTCTTTTTTCTTGTTCTTTACGTTTATTTTTTTATTTTCTTAAACGATTTTGCTTCGTTTCTTTTCTTTTTTTTCATTGTAAAAATACTAATACAAGAATAAATGAAGGCAATATATTTGTCTGTTGAAGTATTTCAAGACTACTAGGAGATTTTCATACAATAATCGATCAATAGTTTGCAAAGGTTTCATCGTCAACATCATCAATGACATTCGTGTGTGTGTGTGTATGTTTTTTTTTACTTTGAAAAAGAGAATTGTAAAAGTTTGTTTTTACATTTTAAAATAAAGGATATTTCGTTTTTACATATCAACACGAAACACACATTCAAATTGACGAATGTTTCCATCGCAACAGATTGCCACAATCTGTTTTTCTTTTCGTTGCTACTTTCGAAGAAACCAAATCATTTTCTTAATTAAATTTATTCAAAGCGCATGTCGCGCTCTTGTTCTTATTGGTTAATTAAGATCCAATCGTAAAACAAAAGTAAACACGTGTTTCTCGAGAAGAATCTTTCCTTTTTTCCTTTATATATATATAAATATATTATTTGCGGTTGCTTATAAACAATCTTCTCGTTGTTATTGTACATTTAAAGTCTAATTCAATGGAAACTCGATAAAAGAATTTTTTTTTGTTCTATTTTTTAGCATTTATATTTATTTATTCTTTCTTTCGAGTAAAAAAAAGTCATTTTCGATTGCTATTCTACTGTGACAATGCATGAAAGGACGAATTTTTGTCTAAACGATCGATTTCTTCTACGACGTGCACCGTCACAAGTCGATCAACGATACTTGTGTCCACCATGGAGACATACGCAAATACCTGTCGAGTTATTCGATTTAATGACGTTAGTGAAATGCTTTTTAGTTTCACCTTTTTTTCATTATTATTTATTTTTCAAGTGCCCCACCGATGATGTCTGTTCGTCTCTATCGTCTTCATTATGAAATCTTACAATTCTATCAATATATGATTCCAAATGAAGCTGAACATGCCTTACGACAACAAGTTGTCAATCACATAACCCATATTATTCATCAATATCTTCCGGGTGCTACTGTACGATCTTTTTTTCGCTTCAAATTAAAATAAAAACAAAATGTAATTGTTGTTTTTTTTTCAAGGTTGATGTTTATGGAAGTTATAAGACGGGATTATATCTTCCTGTGAGGTTTGTTAAATCGATTGTTCTTTGAATTGATTTCAAATAAATCATCGATTTTTCAGTGATATCGATTTAATTGTTCATTCAAATGATAAAAATCGACAATGGAATGCCGAAGAATTAGAAAGTATCATGTCAGTATTACGTGATGCTTTTTGTCGACATCATATATGTACAGAAGATGGAATACAAATCATAACCAGTGCAACTGTACCAATTATCAAATTAACTGAACGAACAATCAAGGTTAAAGTTGATATGAGTTTCAATATGAATTACGGTCCTCAAAGTGCTCAACTTGTTCTTGTAAGTTTTAAAGAAGAAGAAAAAAAAGCCACAGATAGTAATTGCGTATCGGACGACCACAAAAATTGTTGCTGTTGTTGTTTTTTTTTCTTTCTTCTTCGAGAACAAGGAAAGGTCGTTTATCATTCGTTTCTACATATACATTTATTCTGTTCTATTTATAGAACAAAAAAAAACAACAACAACAACAACAACAATAATAATAACAGATCGATATGCCTTAACCTAAGAATTTTCTTCTCATTTTTAGCAATATTTAAAAGAATATCCATATTTAAAATATCTTGTCTATGTATTAAAACAATATATCCTTCAATTGAGTCTTAACGAAGTATGGACTGGTGGTATTAGTAGCTATTCATTGATATTAATGCTCGTGTGTTTCTTCCAGGTAGATTTCATTGATAAAAAAAAAGGATAATGATTTCTGTTTTTTCTCAAATCTGAGTAGTCCTATTACAAAAAAGATCAATTACCATTTCGAACACCATCATTTCATTCACTCGATGATCATTCACCATCATCAAGATCCTATCCATCGTCATCCGCCTCGTGTATATCATCCGATGAAAACAATCCAAGTGATTTCGACGATGAACAAGATTCACTTTCATCGTCATCATCGAATGATTATGTCAATCTCGGACATATGCTTATTAGTTTCCTTGAATTATACGGAGTTTATTTTAATTATGCTAAATTAGGCATACGTGTTCGATTACCAAATCAAAATGATACTCGAGCAGGTTTTATTGATAAAGATGAATTGTTCAAGAATTTCTGTTGTGGACATCGAACAACAAATAATCTTTGTATTGTTGATCCATTCAATGAAAGTACGTGCTTTTCGTCTGAAAAATAAATTATAATGAATTTAATTGTGTTTGTTTTCGTTTTCGAATAGAAAATGATATCGGTAAAGCATCATGGTTAACGCCAAAAATCCATTCAGCATTTCGTGAAGCTTATGATAAACTTGTGCAGAGTATATCTGAACAAAATACGACATTGAAAAATGCACCATCGTATATATGTCAATATGGAATTTTTGTTCTTAAGAATTCGTTTGATTTATTTTTTTAGTATACTTTCGAAAATCATTTCCGTCAGTGAACAGACAATAAACTATCGAAAAGATCTACGTAGAATATATCGATTTTATACGAATCAACAACAGACACTGAAATTTATTCAAGATGGTCGAATAAAGTTCGATTTTCAAAAATAAAATCAACAATAATAATGATTCGAATGTTTGATTTTAGTTATCCACTATCAGACAAATCACTAACACAATCTACAAACGGAAATCCACTGAAATATCAGTATCAACAGCAATTTTATTCATCACAGAATGGTTCGAATCGAACACAAACACAACGAAAGTAAAGATTCGTTTGTTTTGTCATGTCTTTTTTTTTCTTAATTCATCAAAATCTAGATTTGTCAATAATGATAACGATGATGATCATCGAAATGCTCAACAATAACACGGTAATGATTTAGATAATGGTGATGATAATGAAATCCAGTCAAATATCTATTTATTTTTTTTCTTTCTTTCTCATCTTTTCCTTTCTCGGCTTAGCAACATACTATTTCATGTCTTTCTTTCCTCTTGTAAACTAAACATCTGAAAAAAAATCAAAAAAAACTAAGAAATTCTATTAAAACAAAAAATATAATGTTTGCCTTCTCTTTCTTTCTTTTTTTGTAACTTATATATCACAAAAAAAACACAATCTATTAGTAATTTCCCTGTTGTTAAATGCTTTCCTTTTTTGTGTTCATCTTTATTTTAGTGCTTTTCTTCTTCTTTCAGTGAACCTATGAAGAATAAGATATGTCCTTCGTTGATAATCCCTGTGTTTAAACATTTATTATTTCAATAGAGCCTTAATTTTGTTCTCTTTCATTTGACATGTTATCTCTCTGCTCGACCCTGTGTGCGCAATAGAAATTGGTTTTTGTCTTGTTCTTCCTTTCATTCGTGTTTTCTGTACATAAACTCTTTCTTTTTTTGCTGATTTATCTTCTTCATACTTGTATTCACTCATGGTCTCATGATCACCAATTGTTCTTTTTGTCTTTTGTGCAAACTTTTTTCTCTATCTGTTTGTATCAGTGTGAGAAAAACAAAAAAAACACAAATTTATTGTAGAATTAGACAGATATTATATATATATATATATATGTTATAAAAGTCTAAATGTGTGCGTGTGTGATGATTGCACTATCGGAATAAAAAACCGAACCATTACGAATGTTAATTCTGCTTGTTTATTATAAAATCTTATCAAAAAATCATTCCCAAACAGATGTACAATAGAGATGTTCGAGAGATTTTAAAATCATTCGAGCAGTTTGTCCGAATGAATCGATTGCAATTGCACATTGAGTGAGTAAGTGTTTAATATCGGCTTGAGTAGTTTCGTTGTTTGAATAATGTAACGGTGGTTTGATTGTTGTAGTAGAAAATTCTTGCTAAATATAGAAAATAAAACATAGATTATGATTCTTCTTTTTTTTTACTTTGACAATTTGATTGATATCTTCCAGAATGATTTCAACTAATTGATCGAGTGTAGTTGGATTTTGTTGTTGAATTTTTTGGACAATATTTTCCAATGGTATTAGTGTTTTATTTTGAATAAGATTGAATAAGAATTCATCGAGATTTTGGTCATTACTGATAATTGTTTTCAAAGTGTTGAAATAGTTTTTTAATGAATTGAACATCTGTTGAATGATTTGTACATTTAACTCGGGATGAATACTTGTTATTAACCAATCGGGCAATGTTTCATTGACGATAATTGCATTATAGATCGTATCGATATGTGTTCGATTAACAAAAGTTGATGTTAAATATTCAAGATTAAATTCATTTTCAATTGCAAAATACAAACTTCTGCCAAGTTTGTCATAATCAAGATCTTGCATAATAGCACGAAGAATCGTTTGCCAATCGATATTTTGTCGAAGTTTCGTCATTGTTTCGTTGTTATTTAATATTAATACAGCGACTTTAGTAAAATTCATATCTTTAAATGCATTAGCAGCTATTTGTTCGAGTAGAGTAGCTTTCGGACTACTGTCTCTAGTACCTAGAAAACGTTTGTGTCGATGATGTATTGATGTTGATTGATCGACAGCTGACGGTAGTGACATACGATAGGAACGTATAGTTAGCTGAGCTAATTCCGGAACGATTGTTGTTAAACTTGTTGCCGTACGAAGAAATGAACATGATCGTGAATTTAATTCAGCAAAAATCTTAACTTGAAATGTAAAAAAATAAACGAAAAGTACAAATAAAAGATGCATTCTATCATTCGTTTTTATGATTATCAAATGAATCAATTGTGTCCATATTCGTTCTCTTTCGAACTATAATTATTTCTCAAGTATTTACCAATTATAAAATCTTCATAGCCACTGATTGGCAATGTTAACAACTTCTCAAAACAAATCATTAGTTAAACGAGAGAATTCAACTGTTCTATTCGAATATCTTTTATGTTCGTTTTATCAAAAGTATATTTCAATCAATAAAAAAAATCACTGTGTTTTGTTTTTTTTTCAGTTGTAAAACTATGGAAATCGAATAAATGGAATAAGTATGGGTGTTTGTTTTTTATAAGTACGATATTCTGGATCGCTACCGAATGTTTTCATATTTTGTCGTTCTAAGATTGGTATTCCACTTAGAAATGATAACATTATTGTAACAAATATCGGCGAAAATAAACCAAGAAAACGTTCTTTGCCAGGAAGCATATGCGATGAAGAAATATAAAGACCAAGCCAAGCACAAATTTCACCGAAATAATTCGGATGCCTTGAGTATTTCCATAGGCCATCACGAATAAATTTACCCTTGAAACATAATGTTGTTGTTTTTTTTTAAATTAATTTATTCATTCTCATTTACTTGATTATTGTGATTGGCTTTAAATGCAGATTTTTGTCGATCAGCTATGGATTCAAATACAAAACCAAATAACCAAAGAGCCCAACCGAAATAATCACATTTAGTCAATGGTTTGTCCACACGTTTTTGATTGAGATATAATGTTGGTAAAAGTGTAACAAAAACCCAGATACCTTAATAAAACAACGGCATTTCAACAAACAATTCAACTTTCTCTCTCACCTTGTGTTAGCCACGGTACTAATAATCTCCATGGTGAATTTCTCAAACGATCAAAACGTGAATCTTTACCAGTTTTTAGTATTCGTTTGAATAGAAAAGTTCCTAATCTAAAATGAATTTCGTTCGAAATTCAATTTTTGTATTAAATATCTACCTCAATGCCCAAATGAATACAAATGACGATTGAATATTTTGTCTGAATGTAAATTGACTTTGTTTTCGACTTAGATAGGTAAGTAAAACGAATGTCAAACAGCCAGTTAAATCAAAGAATTTCTCTGTACGAAATTTTGCTGAAAAAGCCCAACCAATAAGTTGAATAGCAAAATCAATTTGAATCAATCGTCCAAATTGAACGCCCATTTTTATTTATGAGCAAATAAACTACTAAACAACAATTTCGAGATTTGAAAAAAATTTCATTGGATCTTTGTTTTGTTTCTTAACAGTCGACAGAGGACACTCTAGTGAGTGAACTACATCATGTATATTTACATTTTTAGTCAATGAATAATATTTGAAAGTCACGAACCGCGAGTTCATCTTTTTGAAAGCTTAAAGCATAAGTTTGTAATCAAGTAAAAATACGAGTTGTTCGTTCGTTATAATTAAAAAAAACAAAGGCTCTGAAATAGTGCAAACAACAAATTTTAATTATATAGAATTAAAGAAACTAATTTCAATAATTGTTTTCATGTTCTGACAATAATTTTAGAATAAAAAGTATATCTTAACATCAAAATACAAGAACAAAAAAATACTGCAAAATTGTTTAAAAAGAACGGCTGATTATCTTTTGTTTCTAAATATAATGTTCTCATAAGATTAGCGTGAAAATTGATGCAGACAGAAAACTAATTTTCAGAATGATTAAGATCTCGAATGGAATCCTGTTTGATAATCTGTCTAATTAGTACACACGTGAAATTATCTTATTCAACAAGAATTAAATCCGAATAATATCTGTTTTCTCCGGATATTAATATTAAAGCAGAAAAAAAAACAGTAGCATTACAAAGAAAATAAATCAAAATGTCTATGATCAAGAACAAAATCGTGACATTATTTTCCTAACAGATTCATTTCCTATTGTAGTTTGATCTAATTTTAGCGAAGTTTTTGTTTTTAATCATGCTGTTTGTCGTATTTAATATGTGACGAATTCTTTTTCCATGCGAAAATTATGCTTGACTGAGTTGCCGTTTTTTTAACAATTAAAGTAGAGAAAAAGAATTCGATAGACCACTTTTTTTTCTTTTCTCGTGACAAGAACATCGCTGCGTAGGAATCTTTTGACAAGATAAAAGACAAATTAATCGAATATTTAGAAGCAACACTAATTTTAGATAATCAATTTTTTGAGCTTTTTTTTATTGAGACACACAATTAATTCGGTTTGTTAAATATAGGAATAGAATCTTTCGAAATTAGATAGGACTTTTGATGAGTGAGCAACATTTGTTTAACAGCAGAAGAAAAATAACAAAAATAGAGAATCTATTTTTAATTCATTTCTTATTTTACAGTACAATGATTATTCGTAAACAAATCCTTAGTTATTCAAATGAGAATACTAAACGGAACAGTTAATGAAAATAATATTCTTTCACAGATTTTAGTTAAAAATAGTTCTCTATTACATTTAATAGGATTTGCTTTGAAATTTTTATACTTTTATATTTTAATGTCACAACTAGAACAAGAGAAAGATCATTAAAATATTGCCCATTATTATGACTACTTAGTATAGCTAGCTATTTGACGTTAGAATTTTGTTTTCTAAAATCATTCAGAAAGGATAAGATAGAGATTTCAAAGATATTTTTTATGCTAATTGAAGAAGAATATATAGATTTATTAGGTAATTTATATTCGTTCCTTCTTTATTTTGAGCTTATGTAAATTTGCTTTCATATATTTTTTATATAGAAGAAAAAGAAAAGAATGTGTCTGAAACGATCGTACTGAAAAACCAACTGCGGAATTGTGTTTTTCTCTCGTCAGTTAAATTTATTATTTATTCAAGTTTATCGAAAGTAAATAAATGCAATTCATGCTACAGATCATTTTTCTATTTTAATTAGATGAGTAGAAAAGAAATGTCTTTTGAATGAAATCAATAAGAAAAACTAAGACATAAACAATAGTAATACGGATATCTTTTTGTTTCGCGTTTGATCTCAGTATAATAGGATTTATACTATATAATTCATTTTTTTTCTTTTAGTTAAATCAACCTACAAATATCATCTTAGATTCTTAGCGTTTTGTGTGCCGCACGTACTTTGGTAGACCCTCATTGTTATCATAATATATTAGATGTCATCGCAGTTATTCGAGAATCTAAGAAGACGAGTCTGTGCATTCTTTTCTCTTGTGATTTCATTACAAGATAAATTATGTATCAATATTATTTTACATGACATGAATAATGACTAGCAGAGGTCAGGTACAAGTAACATAGAATTCGAAAACAGCTGAGTGACATTTTCTTTCTTGTCGACTGGCGAACTGTTAAAAATTAAAGCTAATAATTAAGGAATTTCCTTTTCAGCAAAAAATTATGTTCATTGACCGTTTTTTATTATGCCCTAAAAGAAAAAGAAGTTCAGCCATTTTTCTTCTTGTTTTTCTTATTCATCACTATTTGTCGATGGTACTTTCTAAATTATTTTGCATAACTAAAGACGGCTACAATTATTAATCGTTTACATAAAATGAAAACATTCAACATATTGTTCAGGGAAATTAAAGATTTCTACGATCACTTGAATCCTCTTATTGTCAACTAGGAAAATACTTGTTTTTCTTTCCTCATTTTCATCTCTAAGTTGTTCTCGCACTGGCACTCAGTTAAATGTAAATCTCTCTCTATATATATATAAATATGTTTGTTTTTACGACGTTTTTTTTGTCTCTTTCCTTTGATCTAGTTTTGATTTATCCAGTAGCTGCTTTGAAAACAAACAAATACAAAACAACAAACGAGAATATTGAGTACACCTGTTGCTTTTATGTCTTTAGTTAATGAAAAACGTTCTCGCCGTCCGTAGAAATTCTTATTTTGATCTTAAATGAATTGATATTCTTTTCCTCTTTTCTTTTCATTTGTGAAATTTCTTCTAGAAATAGAACATACAAACAAGTCATCAAATGTTTACTTTATCTTGCACATTCAATGCACTACTTTTATTTATCTTGGGTTCATTAGGCAATATCCTATGTATATTAGTATTCTTTCGAAAGAAATTTCGATTCCGTTTGATTACACCTTATTTTGTCACGTTATTATTTACTGATTCGATTTATTTACTTTTTCGTTTAATTAAATTACTCTATTATTCGGGATTATTAGATAAGTCACATACAAATCTAACAAATGTAACCAATATCATGCAATTCAATACTGTCTGTTCGACAACGTTTCTTCTTCGAATCTATAATCATGCAACACAAGATTGGCCGCAATTATTCATACCATTTATTCATTCGGAGACATACATGCGTTTTTCCCTGATATTAATGGCAATTATGTCAATTCAACGAAGTGCATTCATAACACGTTCATTGAAATTTTTCGTTTTACCAACAACATTCAAAGAAATTTATAAATATCGATGGACAATACTTATCATTACATCGGCATTTGCTGTTGCATATATGTTTGAATCAGCTAGTCTAACACTCTTCTGTTCGAAATCATTTAATCGGCAATTAGCCTACGATTGGTTTGTTTATATGAATAAATATATGGGCAATAGTACGACAATTCTTTTAAATACAATGATCGATCGACCAAAAGCATATAAATGTGCATCTTATGCAAGTTTGAGTTTACAACAAAATCAAACAATAATCTTTAATCAAGAAGCGCCTTGTACAGAAACCGATTTGATCGATATATTGTCATTTTCTTTCGATCAACATCAACGACCATCTGTTAGTTTAATACAAAAAATAATTTTAAATCAGACAGGACAACATATCACTAAAAATGAAATACGACGAAAATATCAATTTCATGAATGTTTATTTCCGCAGAAGCCAAATTTTTTTCATCAACATTACGAATTTATGTACACCCGAATTATTGGCATCAATCGACATACATTACTTTTAGGTAAATATATCGTTACTTAATAGAATGTTTCTCATAGACGACTCTCGAGCGAGAAGAATGAAGCCTAGATGATATCATATTTCGTTCTTCTTTTTTTTTTCTCATCAAAGATTAGTCCGATGAATTTGAAAAGATTCATCGGTGTTATTACGCTTAAATTTTGGCTTTTGTTTTTACAAACACAAAAGAATGCACTTATGAATAGTTTTCAATCAAATATTCAAAGTGCCCGTTGAGGTCATATATAAAGACGAGATTCTTTCTATTTTGAGAAAATTAATTTGTGATTATATTGATCAACAACTTTCCCTAGACAATATTGTAGCTTTTCCTTTGGTTTTCATTAAGCCACTTCATATATCACAAAATAGAAATAGTCAGATTTTGAAAATCGACGACTTAAAAACCATACTTCGTGTTTTTTTTTCAATTAATGTTAATCCTATTTTTTTTGTCAGTGCAAAAGTTCTTATGAAATATAAAGATAATCGAGTTTCAACGTGCTTTTTACATTTAATTAAAAATTTGATACAGTTACAAAGAATCACTATTCCCTGTTTTTTTTTCATATGCAGTTTTTGGAAGTATCCTTCCATCGTTAATAACAATCGTCAGTAATATTATATCGGTTCATCGTGTACGTGAATTAAACCGATTAACATCACTTTATATAATGCCATGCCGTCGTCGAACAGATGATACACGTCGTATTCTACTTGTTATTACTGTTGAATGTTTATTTGCTGTTGTGAATTCTTGGTTGAGTGATCGAGTTCTATCTTTAGTCTACTGTCAAGGAAATCTTGCTGTTGGCGACGATTGTCCAATGTATTTAAGACAAAATTATAGTCTTTTAATCGTATTTGATTTATTTAATTCAATGTCAAATATAATTCTTCATTGTCTATGCGGTCGGCGTTTTCGTAATGAATTATGTTCAGTGTTAAAATCATTTGTGGAATTTCTCAAATATATTTTTCGTGATATTTGGTGTTGTTACTTTCAAATTGATTGTTATCGTCAAGCAGCTGAACAACTTGTGACTTACGGTCCCAATGGTTCTCGACATGACAGTTCAAACAGTTCGACACATAACTATATTCATTTCCAAATTGAGCGAACACCACGAATAACAAGTAAATATTGTTCGGATTGTCGATGGTATATCAATCGAAAACCATTATCGAAAGTCAATCAATTGAATTCAACAACATTGAAAGATTCATCAAAACAAACTCGAACAAATCAAACCGTTCGATATACATCATTAACACAACGGACCGACCTTTCACGACCTGTACAAACTCATTCGATGAGACTTTATTATCCAGCACAGCAAGCATCAACATCATCAATATCACCAAAAAGAACTCAGTCATCTAGTCGCCACTAAGCTAACACTATCGACTATCATCTGTTCTATGACTTTGCTCAAATAAATTTAATTGTTTTTTTTTTCTTTTTGAAATCATAAAAAAAAACAAATACATAGAATATTAAAACGTACTCTGTTCTTTGCATCTATTTTAAATATATTTCTACTTAAACAAATAGCGTATCTAAATCATGACTTTAAACAAAACCCAACTCTTTCAACATTATCAAGTTGTCTACTTAAATAAGAGAAACTAATCTACTTCGTTTGACAGATTTTACACACCCACATACTTTTATAACAAGTTCGGCTTCCTACTTTAAATCGAACTTAATGACATGTATTTGCAAATTCTTCAGTTAATTAGTAACGCACAGATTGATTGCTTACTCTCTTTCTTTTTATCAAAGATGTCCGAGAAAAAACACACCGAACTGAACATGAAAACAATCTTCTGTTTGTCATGTCGTCATACGTAGTTAGTTGAGTCGAACAAATGACTGTTCATTGAGTTTTGCTTGATGTCAACAGCTCTGTTCTCGACATGAGTTATCATCAAACAAATAATGATCACACTTAATGAGTCTTCTAATTGAAATGGGATCAAATAGAGCCAATAGGAAGAATACTTTTTATCGATTTCGAGAAAAGAAAGAAAGAAAGCGAGACAGAGAGAGAGAGAAGATAAATGGATTATGTCATAAAGAACAATTGACCAAATGTGTCAAATATCTGACTGAATTCGATCATATCCGTGTCATTTGAATCAAATTGAATCAACGACATAAACACATCGATTCAATGTATGAAAGTGAAATTATTGAATATACAAATCGTCATAAAATGGAAGAAACAACAGCTAAAGTCTTAGCACGTCTACATCATATGAAAAGTTTTCTTTCCAAAACAACACATCCAACATATTCGACGCCACTTAGTTTTGAAGAAGATAACCAACTCGAAACCACAATTAGTCTACCATTGGATACAATATCAACAATTAGTATCGATTCGATTGATTCAGGCGTTTCAACATTGAGTGATTTTTCACACAATTCATTTTCATCGTCAACATTATTACTCAATCGAACAGCAGTACCAAAATCGAAAACATCCCATTTAAGGTGTGATCCATCGATCATCAATTATCTTTCGCATAATCTATTAAATTCACATCATTCCGAATCATACTTTGATGACACACCATCAATACAAATTCCATTAGCTGAAAGTAGTCGACGAAGTATTCACGATCAAGATCAGACAATGGTTATGGGTGATGAAGATGACGAAACATGTCAAGGACCATTGACATCAACAATGATCGATCGATGGTATTCAGTAACTAAACCTTATCAAGCAACATTTCGACAAGACTTAACTGTGAGAAAGAATGAACTTGTACAAGTACTTCGATCGACACATCCGCATTGGGTTTGGATACGAAATGAACTCAATCAAGAAGGTTTCGTACCAACAGATTGTTTGATGAACTATTGACTTTCACCGTCCTTTTTTTCTGTACATAAAAAATAAACGAAGCAAATGTATAATATAGATCTTTTTTGTTTTTATTTACAGCATAATTGTGAATTAAAATTCTATCAAAAATTCGAGAGAACGATTTTGTTTCACACAAAATTCGGGAGCGTAATCCATTCTTGACCAAAAGTGTCATTGAGACGATCAATATCACGTACGCAACGATTGACATATTTCACACCTTTGTTCGATGATTTAGGAGTTGATGGTTTTAAAATACGTGATAGTAACGATGCAGGACGATTATTTGTAGAACCTTTTGTTGATCGTTTACTAATCACGGTGGCTTGCGATGCATCAGATTGATTCATTGTGATCACACTAAAGTTTGATCCATCACTATTCATACTATCAATGATTTCCCAAGGTGTTGTTAATGTTGTGTCGTCGAGTATATTCTGTTGGTTGTTTTCAGTAAGAGTTCGTTCAAGTGTTGATAATGTACTATTGACGAGTGTTTGATCACCGACAAGAGTAACGTCCTCTTGACTTAATAGAGTAATTCCCGATGATAATGTTGACGAAAGAAATTGAACATTTTTACGTTTCGAAGCACCATTTCGTGTTGGAGTTCGTTCGAAACTAAATTCTGTACACATATGTACTCGTTTGAGAAGATATTTATCACTGCATTCGAATCGACGTGTTGGTGTAATGCAAGTCATTGTTAGTTGGAATATGATACTTTTCGATAGATTTCAGTTCAATTTATAGGAGAGAGAGAGAAACATCAATTGGCATGATGATAATTGATTAGTCTTTGATAATTAAGCAGTACTGATCGAAAAGAGAGAAAGAGAAAGCGTATGATGCAAATGATTAGTATTCGTTTTAATGATAAAAGAATGATCAAACAAATGAACGATGATCAACATTACGATATCGATTGATGACATCGATGAAAGTTGAATTTACGTATATGTGACAAATGATTTTTGCATATGGTTAAGTCATATTTGCTGTAGTACGATAGATGTAGGTGATGGGAGTGACTGATTGGATGTTTATTATTATGATGTGCTGGATGGTTGATGATTCATCTTGTCGTATAACGAAGGAAAAGAAATGAGTAACTATATTGCATTTCTATTGAGTAATATTAAGAATAAGAGAACTTTGAGAATATTTTATTTTATTTTTTACTACTTTCATGGAGGCTGAAAAAGTGATAGCAGAAAATGTCATAGCTGTAACTACGGATAGTTCAGCAACAACCGTAACGAATAAACCAGCATCGATTCGATTTAATATCGATCAAAAATGTCCAATACAATTCGTAACAGTTTACAATGATCGTGCTGAAGTGACACGTCTTCTACGACATCATTTCGACGGTGAAGGTATCTATGATTTAATATTAGAAGGTTTTTCACCGTTTGTTGATGAAACATCGTTACATGTTAGTGGTGGAACAGGAAAAGCATGTACGATTCTCGAAGTTTCATATCAAACAATGTATGAAGATCCAAAGGAACAAACTGATCTCAGACCATTAGATCAATTAAAATCTGAACTTGACAAAGTTGAAGGTGAAATTGCTTTACGTAAACAGGAAATCGAACGTATTAATAAACAACGTACATGGCTCGATGGTCGAGCAACAAAATTGATGAATCAAGATGGTGAAGTGAAAACAAATGATCTGGAAAATATGAATCTATTTCTCGAATTTTATCATAAGACTCTTGTGAAATTAGATGAACAAACTGTTAACGAAGAAGTTGAAATGAAAAAACTAACTGATCAACGAGTTGCCTTGAATTCGAAGATCAATCAACATGGCGCTGGAAATCAACTAGCAAATCGAAAGAAACGTCGTGAAATAACAATTACTGTTCATATAGGAAATACTAATATCGACGTGGATTTAGAAGTATCCTATTTGATTAGTAATTGTTCATGGAGTGCAAGTTATGATGTTCGTGTTAACAGTCAAACAACATCAAAACAACAAACACAATTGACTTATTATGGTATCATTGTACGTGTATTTTTGTTGAATGTTATTTATTAGATTAAAATGTTTTTGTTTTTAGGTCAATCAAAGTCAAGAAAATTGGCCGGATGCACAATTTTCTCTATCGACTGCAACACCAAGTCTTGGTGGATCACCCCCGAAATTAAATACATTAAAAATTGGTTATTATTACTATCGTCCTCCTGCTTCGTATCGTTCGAAAGATCTTTACGATGCATCAGTTGAGCTTGATTATTGTTCCGAATTGGCATCATGTTCGATTCAGGAAGCGAGTTTATTTGCCGGAGATATGAAAAAGAAAAAAACTTCGAATTTTCGTGCACGAAAAGCTCTTAGTTCGAATGCAATTGCTGAGGAAGGTGGTTTGGATACAGATGATACAGTAAATGTTCTATCAACAACAACCGCAGCCAGCATGTCAAGTTCAAGTTTCACCATTCCTCGACGATGTACAATCGAATCTGATGTAAATATATTAAATTATTTTCTTTAATTCTCAAAAACAAAATCTTTCTTTTTTCAATATAGGGTAAACCGCATAAAGTAACAATCGGTGTACTTGATTTAACATCGACATTTATCTATAGTGTTATTCCAAAATTATCACTTTATGCCTATCTCAAAGCGTCAACAATAAATACATCTGATAAACAATTACTTGCAGGACCAGCATCTATTTTTATGGATAATAATTTTATTACACATGGTTCAATAGGAAATGTGAGTTTAGGTGATAAATTTGATTTACCATTAGGTACAGATGCAAGTGTTAAAATCGAATATAAACCTGTGAAAAAAGTTAGCGATACGCAAGGTCTCATATCGAAAACACATTTCGAAAACGTTCGTCGAGAAACACAAATAACAAATACGAAAACAATTGAGATTACTGTTCATGTTTATGAACAAGTACCACTTTCATCGGTTGAAAAAATCAAAGTTAAATTAATTACACCAGAATTGAAAGCTAAACATTCGAATGCTAATTGTACGGTGACAATGAATGAAAATAATAATATCGAATGGAAATGCATTTTACAACCGAAAGAACAAGTTCGTTTGCCTTTGGAATATTCATTGGAATGGCCAAATGATAAACAAGTTGAATTTACTGAACAATAAATTACTCAATATCAAACAAGATTTTCTCGTTTATTTTTTCGTATTATCGCATTTATGTCTGCCTGCTTATGTATTCTTCACATATATATTTTTAATCTTATAATAAATTGTCGTATTTTAAAAGTACAAATTCAATACGAGATTATTCATACTGATAGGTGACAAAAGACAAATTCACTGACAGCTCACATAATGAGTAGGTATTTTGTTTTCTTTTCATTTTAATCAATAGATACATTACAGATTTACACTCTGAACAAAAACGTATATCAATCAGTTTGTCTTGAATCTGTCATGTTTTACGATGATTAATATGACTAACGTCTATCTCAATGACATCATTATCACATATCATGTTTTTCATTTTTTTTTTCGTTTACTTCGCTTACTCTCATGACTTCGAGAGCATTTTCAATCTTCGTCAGCCTACACATTCGATCGAACATTATTAAGCATTGAAGCATAGCATTTTACTTGTTTATTTCATGTCGTTTCTTTTTTTTGCAAATAATCAATCTGTAGCAAAAAAATAATTACACATACGTTTCTTCTTCCTCTTCTTCTTCTTTTTTTCCTTCATAAATATCTCCTTTTAACGCTACCATCACTAAATGGACACGGTTGAATAATATTGCATTGCTTCGTATATGTATGACTACTGACAAGCTTGTTGCCTTCGGAATTCGATTTACACACATACGTGTGTCTTATGAAATATCATCATCGTTTCTTGTCATGTTTTTTTTTTGGAGGACCTCCACTCCCTCTCTCTCTCTCTCTTTTTCGCTCTCTCACTTTCTCCTCTTCGTTTTTTTTAACTTCTAAATGCCTTCTCTGTCCATTTAAGAGAACATACACTTATACTTTTTCGTCTTGAAGTGAAAGATGTTTTCTTTTTTTCTGCTTCTTCTTCTTTTTCTTCTTCTTCTTCTTCTTCTCTTATTAATCAATATTAAATAATAAAGACAAAAAAATAAACGAGAGAAAAAGGGGAAAAGAAAGAGAGAGACGATGCATGTTAGACGTTATGTACAAGAGAGAGGTTACAGTATAGAGTGCTGCCAAATGATAGTAGATGTTAAGAACACTTGATTCCTCCTAAGAATTAGAAGTTTTTCATCTGTTTTTCCTTTAACTTTATTTCTTCTTCTCCTTGCCTTTTAGTTTAAGTCGTTGTTGCTTGGACTTCGCGTGCACATTTCACAATCATGTCCATCCCACCACGACCATATGCAGGCGCCGGCTCGTAAGCATTGAATATTTCATAGGAAAACAAGAATCAATCATTGAACAATTGAAATCATTTCTAGACGAGGAGCGACATTCTATCCACGGTCTGCTCCCGTACCGGGAGTTCCAGGCGGTGGCAATCTTAACGCCTTAATTGGTGGTATTGCTGGACCATTACTTTGTCTTGGTTGTTTAGCAACATTAGCTATTCTCGGATTATTTGGCACTATGATTGGTGCTGCAGCTTATATGAGTAAATGAAATTTTCTTTGACAGATATGCCATTCAATAATATGAATATTTATTTCTAGACGGTGTTCAACGTCAATATCGTAAAGTACTTCAAGGTGCTGGTACAACAGTTGAACTGAACATTATGATTCTCTTCGCTGCTCTTCTCTGTTCGATCTATGTATTAGCTAAAAATCGAAGAGGTGCCGTATCCAGTTAAATTCAATTTCGTTCCCATATTGACGCATACAAATTTTTTTCTAATAACACCTATACACGTATCTATTTGAGAGAACTATTTTTTTTCCTTTACGTTCGTTTTGCTTTTTCTTCTTTTTGCAACACAACAATATTTTCTTTTTAATCTATTTATGAACATTTTTTCTTCAATTCATTTTTTGACATTATGCGCGCCTGAGAAGACCAATTTTTTTTCTGAACAGGCAATAGACATTTAATCATCGTCAAAAATCGTCAGTCATCGCCATCGTCGTCACTATTGCCTGTTTCAAGTTTTTGGTCATTTTCTCAACTTTTTCTTTTGTTCGTGTTTATGATTGATTATAAAGAAAGTTAAATTGAACAATACATGTGTTAAGAAAAAAAAACTGACAAGATTTTTATTTCGTGAATAATCTCTTCATGAAATTGAATATTTGATGGTGAATGAGGAGGAAGAGAGAGAGGGAGAGAGAAAACCTGATGAGAGTGGCGATTTGTTATCACCTGTCGCAATGTTGATCATCATCATCACAATTCAATTTTGTCGTCAAGGACGACTTTTGATTTGCTTGCTTATGCACTCATCAGTAAAAAATCTCTATTTCTTGTCAGTTTACATGCATACATTTGGCTATAGTTCTGCATGATTGATTTTCATCAAGAAATTTTTTTTCTTGGTTATATATGTATATATACACATATATAGTTGACGTACTCATCATGAAACACGGAGGTTGATATATGTAATTAGATTCTTGCTCTTTCCCTTTTTTTCTCATTGATTTTTTTTTGCTTCTCTCTCTCTTCCCATCTTATGTATATACATTTAAAAAATATATTTCTTCCCTCTCACAAATCATGACTATTCAGACAAAGTTAGTGGTCTTTTTTCTCTCTCTCTCTCTTTCTCTCTCGTCTTCGTGTTCTTGTACAAACTTTTATTTAAATGAAGGAAAAAGTTTCCGTCAACCATGACGTGAATGTATACAGATGTATTTCTATTAATTGACAGACACAGAGAGAGAGTGAATGAGAGAGGGAGAGAGAGAAAAATGGCAATTCAGAAAGTCGAAACATAGCTAGTAAGGTATTTTTTTGAAATAATAATAAGCGTTGACTGCCGTTCGTTTGTTAGATAGATAAATTAGAAAAAAAAACTCCCTCAAGAATGTGTCTTTGCGAAGGTTTTAAACTGATTGTTTATTGTCAGTTTTTTTTTCGAAGATCGTATATATTTGTGATAGTTTTTTTTGTTTATTGATTATTTGTAGATCGATTTCCGCCGTAAAATAAGAATATGAGCGGTATTGAGTAAGTAGCGAACTGAAGTATTATTAGCCGATAATTAAATATTTATTTTACAGAAAAATGTTACCACCACCAGATCGTCTTGGTGCAGGCGGAAGAGGACTTGCTGGAATCCTCGGTGGTTTAGGTGGCGCTATTACATGCCTTTGCTGTCTTTCAGCACTTGGTTTGATCGGTCTTTGGGCTGCATTTATTCCATTTGTAGCTTTCTTCAGTAAGTCTTGTTTTCAAAACATTCACATTTGTATTTATTGTCATCTGTGATTAGAATATACATACGATCTTGAAACTCGAGCTAATGGCAGTGATTCAATTCTTCGAAACTTTCAGCAAATCATGTTTCTTCTCGTGATTTGCTTTGTTACTCTTCGTTTTGTTAAACGACAAACATCAACATAAAACAAATTACAAAGATCTTTCATCGTAATCAATAAACTCATTTAATCTTTCTTTTTTTCTGCTACATATTGAACTCTATTCGTCGTCGCCATCGTCGTTGTTATTGTTGTGATGAAAATCTTTTGTTTGTTTTTTTTTGCTTGAATTTTCAATGTGTTTATGCGCGCATTTACGTAACACAAAAAACATTTAAGGGAGAGAGAGAAAACACCAGTCGTCATTGTCATATTATATTTTCACTAATTATTGTCAACACCACAAATTCACATTTATTTTGAAATTTTCGATCTTTTCTTTCGTTTTTTTTTGAATTTATCTCGATCTCCTTTTTTTGTCTTCTTTTCTATTTTGAAATATATCAAACAAAAAGCACGCGTCCACATATATCGTTGATTCATTTTCTTGCAAAGGATAATTTTTTCTAAGTACAAAGTCTTACATGTCAATATAGTGATTGCATTCGATATCATACATGCATGGATTCAGTAGCATGATATCTAGTGACATCTGTTGACATTTTCTCGAATAAAAACTATGAATAAATAAACAGTTTAGATATTTAATAATAAAGAAAATTGAATTTTTATTTGTTAAATTTTCGTAAAATATTTTTCAGTAAAAAAAAATTGATGATACATTAAATTCCAATAACGTATTGATCTAGTAGTACTAATACTATATATATCGTTTAACCGAATAAATGACAGTGCACAGTACGAATGAACATTTGCTATTGTTATTGTTGTTTCTCTTTTCTCTCATTGTCCTTTCGTTCAGTCAAATAACCTCTACTAGCCAAGTCAACCATAAAAAAAAGAAGAAAAAAGATACAAAGAATTCTTCATTTTTGTTTACTTGCAGATGTCTTCACAACAATCATCATCGAATAATAATAATCAAAATCAATATTCCGATTATCAAACAGAGCAATCATTGTAAACAAACACAGACAAATAATAAATAAATGATCCTGATTTTTTTTTATCTTAATTTAGTAATCATCATCAACAACAACAACAACAAACAAATCCGTAGTAAGAGTCATATTAACATTTTTCTTTAACTAAATAAATCTAACATGAATTTATAGTTCGACACAAGATTATTATGAAGAATATAACGATGAAGATTTACCGAATGAAATCGCTGCTGCATTAGATGCTCATAATGAACAACAACAAAATCATCACGAAGAAGATGACGAGGCTGTCTTCTCCGATGATGTTCAAGATGCATTCAAAAAATATCAAAATGAGGTTTTCAACAAAAAAAAACCAAATCTTTCAATTGAATATTTATTTATTCTTGATTCTAGCAAGATGAATTGTATGCTCAAATGGAAGAATGTTGGAATTACATGAATGAAGAGAGTTCCACTCCCAAACCGTCTTCTGTAATAATTGCTCTTTGTCATTTGAAAATCATTATTTTTGATGAATTCTAGTCCGATTCGTTTCAATCAAGTTTTTTGAATCCTGATGCAAACGAATTTAAACCTTCGTGGTTGAATACATCTAATGATAATTCATCGAATCAATCGAAAGAAGCTCAACCCAAATTCTAATTCGAATGATATTTGTTTCTCATAAACAAAACACACAGCAACTGAAGTCAAAATGTACATTTGTTGTCGTTGAAAGTCACTCGAATCTATATAAACTTCACACACATTTTTTTGTTCTAAACTCGTGTATTTGTTTCTCTTTTCCTTCGTTATACACATCTAGAAATCTGACACGTGAACCTCTCTATTTTTATCGTGTCAATAGACAAACAGAATGAAAAAATGAAACGTTTTTTTTTTATTGATTTACTAGAGAATATGACCTTGGTCAGAAAGAAAAAAGAATTGTGTAGTTTGTCGTTTGTCGTTTATTATTATTATTCATTCTCGGCTTCTTATTGTTTCTTTTTCAGAGTTTCGATTCCATGGAACTCCCATCGATAACTACAAATGATTGTTCATTTATGCCTAAGCCAAGTCTTTCGTCAACATTGAAAAATCCATCGAGTAAACACAAACGTCGTTTACGCTACGAGAAATTCATTCAATATTCTCATCTCATCAATCGAAAATACATGCAAGCCATGAAAAACACTCTTTTTCGTATGCATAAACAGATTTTGAAAATGAAACGTCGAACAAATCGGATCGAACAAACGATGGTTAAACAGACACAACCGGTGCAACCGGTCATTCGAATCGAACGATTGACTAAAGGTAAACTTCGAATTGAACAAAAAGAAAAAGGAAATTTTCGTGTTTTTTTCTTTCAGATCAAATTTCAACGATTTGTAGTGACGATGAAATTATTCATGAGACAATCTCAGATGATAATAATAATGAAATATCAATCACAAAATCAAATTCAAATTCAATAAAACGTTTAAATAAAAAAACCACCAAAGTTCGTCAACGATCTGTCTGGATCAACAATCGACAACAGCCGATCGATGCCAGTCGATATTGTTCCATATGTCAATATCAATACTCACGACGTTCGAATTTTCTCATACATGTTCGAAATATTCATAAGGGCAAATTTCCACCATCTGAAATCAATGAACAAGATCAATCACTTTCGGAAATGAACGAAGAAAATCAAGAAAAACATGATCAACTCAGTACGAAAGATATTCTCACATCACAGCTTTGATTAGTTTTTATTCTCTAGTTTCAAATGTTCTCGAAGATAGCACTGATTTGGATAATATGACTGATGGTCAATTATGTACACGAAAATCGAATATCAACAATGGTAACCAGTCGAAAGTGAAATGTGATATTTGTAATAAAATCTATCGATTTGATTACTTAAAAGTAACTCATTTCTTTTTGTTTTTTGTTCAATGATGATTTTCTTGTTCGAAATATAGAAACATAAACGACGTGCTCATCGTGATCAAGATATATCGTCGTTTTCAAATGAAAATAATAGTCCAAATGATAGTGAAAAACTTTCCGATCAGTTAGATGATAAACGTGATGCATCAACACCGGCAACAGTAACCATTGCTGATGCCGGTACCGATGAGATACCAATTCGATTTTCTGTAAGATTAATTTGTTTTTCAAAATTTGAATTCGATAATTTCGGTTTTTTAGTCCGATACTAGTAAAACTATTGTTCTCGCTGTGACTTGTCTCGAAAGTTATCAATTAGTAAGATTTAATCGAGCATTTTCTCCATCGAAATGTTTTTTATTTATTAAAAAAGGAATGTGTTGAAAAATTTCTGGCAAAATTCTCGTCAAATGTCTGTCAAACAACATCAATCGATTCACGTACAACTCATTTAATAACGAACGATGAAAAACATTCACTACGTTCGCCATTGTCAATGAAATTGATCGAAGCTATTGCACATCATTGCTATTGTGTGTCCTATCGTTGGATAATCGATTGTTTGAAATACGATCGATTGATTGACGAAGATTCATATGAAATCGAAGGCGATGATACTGAAATTCAAGCACATGGCGGTCCACATCGAGCACGTTTAATTCCGAATCAACATTCACTTTTTCAAAATCATTGCTTCATGATTAAATGTACAGAAAAGTCAGATATTAAAATGACTAACGAACGTTTAGAAGATTTGATAACAACTTGTGGTGGTCAGATTATCACTTGTGTTACACAACGATTACTGGATGAATATAAAATTATTGTTCTCTGTGATATGTTATATGTATCTGAACGTCGAAATAATTACAATCAATGTCGACAATTAGGTATAAATTTCGTTTCGTCCGATTGGGTACTAGAATCGATACTTGAATATCGATTGAAACCATTTTTGCTATTCGAAGAAGTGCCATTGTGATCTATTTTATAAACAGAACATTTTCCATTGTGCTTTCTCATTCTTGTATATAGATTCATTTAACTCTGTTTTGCTATTCTATTGCTTGTTTTCTTCTGTTCTGATTTACAATGATGATAATAATAAAAAATAATAATGTGAGTTCTGTAGATTGATAATGTTGTTTTTCTTTTTTTTTGTTAGTCTCTTTCGACCTTTTTTTCTTGTTGTTGGGATTAGATTTCAATAAAACAAAAAAACTGAAGCATTGGGAATAAAAAAAAATATTTATCGATTCAAAACTAAGAAGAAGTGAATCTTAAGTACAAAGACTAAAGTTTTTTCTTCTCGTAAAATTCTGAAAAAAAAATAATTGACGGAAATAAAAGTTCTGTATTATTAAACATGCTACATTATAGGATGATAAAAGCTTTTATAAAAAAAAAGAATAAATATTTAAAACATATCGCTAAGTTTCTATGTTATCAAGGCAAAATTCTGTACTTTCATTTTCAATGTATAGATTAAGAATAAATCTATGATAAACTTAATTTAATCAGACAGGTAATTATGATCAATTGTTTTCGATAACATAGAGATTCTTCTTTGCCTTTCTCTTATTACGCATCATTGAAAAAGAAGAAAAAACAACAACAACAACAACGTGTTTGTATTACTTCTGACTGAATCTTGAATAGATATAGTGCGAGATTTATTTGGTATTTTACCATATTCAATCAGGCGATCTCTATATTGAACTTAATTTAACGTCAGACTAGAATGAGAAAACAGACAACGAACTTTCTTCCTCCCTCTTCTCGTTTTTTTTCCTCTTTTTTTGTTGTTGTCATTAAGTTATCAAGAGAATCCACTATGAAATGCCATTGAAGTATTAAGAAACAACAATTTTTGATCTAGATGTTAATCAGATTTTAGATTTTTTCTCTTCGTTTTTTTTTTGTTATATCAACGAAACGCATCTCAAGTTCATTTTATTGATTCATCTTCGACGTTAAGTATTGTTTAGACTAATGTAAATTAACATAAGAGGTTGACGAATTTGGATAAATGACTCCACCTTATACTTGTCTGCTCATTAAGATATTCTAGCTGTCTGTATTTCATTCTGAAAGCTGTCGCGTAATCACAGCCGACAAGCGAAGGCTAAATATAAGAGACAAGAGAAGAAAGTGAACTTCTTGCTAAGAGACTGGTCCACGTATGGAGTATCGACGACCTTAGTCTATGATGTATGTATATGTCTCAATTAGTCAAGGCCTTGATTTGATTCTTTGTTGATAGTATGTAGTGCCTATACATTTTCTCTTTTTTTTGACACTAAATACATCACACTATATTTACTAATACAAGATTTTGCCTACTGTATATCATTTCTATCTTCTATCATATCATTTCTTAATATGACATGTTCATAAATATCAATTTTCATGGTCATGACAGCCGTTCAAAGACAGGAAAAACGAGATTACTAAATGCACAAATAAATGGTTAGATTACTTTCTAGTAGCAGTATATCGATTATCCATATTTCTTTGGTCCTTCTCTTTTTTCGATGATAAGTACATGCACATATGTTTTTCTAGATGATATGTGTGCGCTTGTCATTGCTACACTAGATTGTATTTATCTCTAGTTCTCATTTACGCCTAAAGCGAACAGACAACTTTTTTGACAACGACAGGTAATCTAATGCTTTAGGTGCACGATCTGCATGCAATATGATAATATCTATGCATTGAATCAACCATTGAAAATATTGCCGTTTTTCTTCTTTAATTATGTATTCGAGTCTAATTAAAAAAAATCAAAATCAAATACCCCGAAAGGTAAATAACCTTGTGTCCGTTAACAATGAATCCAGTCTAAGCACGAAATACACAATACGAGAAATATACATTTTCGATTTCTTCTTTTTTTTCTTCTTTAAAAAAAAAGGAAAAGAAAAGGATGCGCATCAGTAATGTTGAAAGAAGATAGGCAAATGAATGTTTCATGTTGTGTATACATTGAATAAACATTTAGTGACAGCAATTAGTTAAAAAAAAGAAGAAAGTGAAGGCAATGAACAAATGAATATGGTCTGCTTGAGATTACTATATAGTTCGTTTGATAAAGTTATCTCAAGTACCGGTTTGTACCGAACATTTTTGCCCTGTAGGAATGCATTAATAGTTAAATAAACGATGAGCAATAAAATATCGTTTTAAAAAAGAATATCATAAATATGAAAAAATATATCCTAGCAACATTTATCTAGTAGTAAATCTAATGAGAGGGTGGAGAGAAAGCGAGAAAAGAAAGAAAGGAAGGAAGGAAGAAGCAAGCGAGAACTGGTAAAATGAGTAGATGATAGATATTTGAGAGCATCATTTCTTTTTCTGCTGCCTCTGCTTCTTTTTTTTGACTATTATATAATTGATTAAACAAGTTGTAGAAGTTAAACATTCAACTACAGACCGCTGACTAGACGAGAATACGAACGGATAGATCGAATTTGAATTTCAACGTTCTCATCAATCGACGATTAGACTTTGATTCTTTGTTGTTCACAGAGGATTTCATCTGTGGGACGAAGAAAAGAACTAGGAATTAGAAATCTATATATGTTAGCATGACATAAGGCCCCTCTGTTTTTCAATCTCTCTTATTTTAATCTTCAAGCAGATAAAAAAAGATTTCAGATTTAAAGCTGTATTTCCATGTTGTCATGTCTGTTTTAGATAGGAAATGTCGACATCATTATCTAACACGACTATTTACGCCGACTCAACAGACATATCGATCACTATTGTTACCATGCAAAGTCTAAGCACCATTAAATATTGTCAAAATCTCTTGCAACGTTTCGGTGTTATTTATATGGCATTAGTTATTATTTTTGGTTTCATTGGTAATTCAATATCATGTTACGTTTTCGTTCGAAGTAAACTCAAGTATGATAGATTTCATTAAAAATAAATAAATATCTTCGCAGTTTTTAATTTCTATTTATTATTTTATCCTTGATTTAGACGTTTAAGTTGTAGTTTATATTTAACTGCTCTTTCGATATCCGATAATGGCTATTTGATGTGTTTGGCTTTGATTTGGCTTGAAAATATACGTGTTTTTATTTTTCATAATAATGGTATTTGTCAAGTGACTGTTTATTTAACAACAGTTTTCAGTTCACTATCGGTCTGGTAAGTAAATCCAATAAATCAATAATAAAAACTTCGTCATAGGCAATACACTTGAATCGTCTCTTGTTTTTCTTTTATTTCGAAGTCTAAGATACTCTCTAAGCATATTAAGAATTGATTCAAATCTTAAGGGTTACTTAGAAATGAATAAAACTAGTAATAGCTTATTTTCATAAAATTACGTCGATGAATTTTCTGTTGATTAACACTAAGTTTTCTATCTCAGTTGGATATTTTTATTAGTTTCGAACGGAAATGCATGACTTTCAATCATATATCCTATTTCCTGTTACTAAGCTATTTTAAACGACTATACCTACGAGTGATTTGTTTTTTTTTACTAAATTAGGTTTACTGTGGCGTTTACAACTGAGCGTTTTGTTGTTGTTGCTTATCCATTGAAACGTTCTCAATATAATTCATCGGCACGTACACGTTATGCAATTATAATCTTAACATTTCTTGCATTATTACTCTATTCACCATCATTATGGACATCAGGTATTGAAACAGCTAAATCTGAACGATCGATTCTACCACCATATGAAACACGTTGTGTTACATTACGACATTGGTTAAGATTCACTCGACAAATGAATATTATCGATTTTTTTCTTACATTTATCATTCCTTTTCTAACTATAGTTACATTGAATACATTAATTATATTTAAATCCGGCCAATATGATCGTTTATTAGAACGTAATTATATTCAACCCTCGACTTATGTTTTACATAATTTATTGGAACATCGCCTACGTCGTTCAAAATATCATCGACGTATAACGAAAATGTTATTAATTATTTCAACAACATTTTTATTATTAAATACACCGATGCATCTTTTAAAAGTTTATTATTTTTTCTTTTCAAATGATGATGAATACGATGATAAATCATCGTATGAATCTATTATTGAAATGTTAACATTTTATTTATTTTATACGAATTTTTCGATAAATTTCTTTCTTTATTCATTATGTGGCAAAAATTTTCGTCTATGTCTCATGGAATTAATTAAACATGTCGGTCGAAAGAAGCCACCAAATCCTTATCTAACTAACGGATTACTTATAGCTGGCAATGGTATTCTAGATGAACATCCAATCGTTCAATATAGTAATCACACACAACGTTCACATCATCTACAAAAATATTCAAAAAATGAAAATAGTAGTACGTTGAGTAGTAGTGGCATACGAGCAAATCCGATCCTTTCAACATTTCATACGGCAAATATGCACGAACGTCGAACAAGTCAACATACAATTAATCAATCGATATCAGGCTCGTCATTTAAGAAGAATTCACTGAAAATTGAATTATTAACTAATCGACCGACCTCGAATGTTGTTAAGTTTTATCCAACATTTACGATTAAATGAAGAGAAAATAACAAGAGACAAATCATCGAGATCAGTTTCTTTTTTTTTCTTGTTTCATTGTTTTGTTTTTCTCATTTTGTACAGACCTCGAACACGTTAAACGAATAAAGAGGACGGAAGTTTCTTTTTTATTATTATTATTATAATTATTATGTAAATAAAAACGAAAAGTTATCACGAAAATAGGCAATTAAACTTTGTTCTTTTTTTCGATTTAAAATATTCAAATAGAAAATTATTGAACTTGTGCAGTTACGAGTAATAATGTCGCTGAACTATTGAAACTAACTTCATCTTCAGTAACAATAGAATCATAAAAAAGTAGACATGAACCCGTCGTACTAAAATATGTTAAACCTTGACAGCCATTTTGTAATAAACATTCGCAGACACATTTCGAGATATTCGAGCTTCCACTTGTTGTTGCAGTTCCATTATTGTATGCAAAACCTATTGTAACAAATCATACAAATACTCAAATTAAAGACGAACCCGTTTTCCTTACCATCATAATATGTATAACTTCCACAGAAAACAGTGAGAATATAACAGAGAAATAGAAGAAGAAGAAACGTTTGGTATGTTGTATTCTTCATTTTTGTAAATGAAATATGTCGTTATTTTTCTGTCATTATATATTCTTTTCCATTCTTTTGATGTGAGAAAGCACTTTTATTTTATAAAAAAATAGAAAATTACTTTCATCAATTTACTTTTGTGCAAAAAAGAAAAATAATGAGAGAAAACTAATTTTGTTTTCCAATAAAAATCAATTCACAATATCTGAAGTTTTCTTTACTTAATAAACGATTTAAAGCAGAGCATGCACACGTGCATATATCGAGATTTTTAATGACATTTCAACTGTCGAAAAATTCGTTTGTTCCATATACTAATGAATAGTAACACTAATGAAGGACGTGCCAGGGTGGCCGAGTGGTTAAGGCGTTGGACTTAAGATCCAATTCACAATAGTGAGCATGGGTTCGATCCCCATCCCTGGCAAATTACTTTTTTTCTTCTTGTTCTGCTCTTTGATGAAGGTTGACGGTGACGTCAGTTAACGACATATATACATAGTAACAACAGTATTATCATAAGAGAAAGAAACTCTATGTATAACATGACTTGAAACTATGCAAACAATTGAGACGAAGAAGAAGTTTTTTTTTTACGGAAGAACAATGTTATTAGAATATTTTAAATATCTTGAGGATATGCATTGAAATAGGTTCGATTTTTTTGTTTGTCTTTTAAACGAATGTTTACTAGATGTTCAATGTCTATTTGTCGTTCCGAATTATTTGTAAAGAACAAAAAAAGCCAACAATTCTTGAATATAAAAGTCTGAATTAGTTTCTGAATATTTATAAGATGTTTTGAATAATTTATCAAGAAAAATCTTCGAGAAAATTTTGTTTTTGTTGTTATTTTGTTTACACAATC
>ERZ778019.1080-NODE-1080-length-41253-cov-12.923491_pt1 | contig 41253 bp, 24 predicted proteins | sample MGYA00375749_ERZ778019 | MGnify/ENA primary metagenome ERZ778019 (study PRJEB29350, sample SAMN05389821) | bioreactor metagenome | isolation source: Ammonium sulfate bioreactor | place: South Africa: University of Cape Town | collected 2014-03-17 ... | reverse complement strand
TCTTCTTCTTTTATTTTTCGTTCAATGGGTAATAAAAATTGTTCAAGACAATCCCAAACCGATTATCTTTCAATGCCTATTCATCGATACAAAGAACAAACATCTTTTGAATCGAAAGGTAAAGTAAAATTTCATTTTATGAAATTTAATTAAGTCATTTTCTAATTAAACGTCAAGAGACAAAATGTTATTTGTCCTTGGTGAAAAATATATGAGAATATAACGAATTTAAGTTTTTTTTTTCTCTCAATTTAGGAGAGAAAGAGTGATGCAATTTTAACGTTGAATGAAGAGTGGGAGAGGAGACTTAGAATATAAGTGTGTAATTAAGTGTTCGTAAGAGCAGACGGTTGTTACGTTTATTCTTGAATATTCGGATAAATTTCATTTAAAAAAAAAGAAAAACTAATTAGGAAAAAAAAAGAAACAGATTTTTTTCGTTGAAGTTCGAATTCGAGAATATCGAATAAGAAGAGAAGAGAAGAAAAAAAGAAATCTATAATTATACAGTAGATGTTCAATAAGTATGAAATAATCATCGAATACCGAAGGCCTTTTTAGTCCAAATGTTCTTTCAACAAATTTTATACAATTGAATATAAAAGAGAGGAAAAAAAGAAAAAGAGACGTATATAATGCATCATTCTTAAGAAATCTTTATGCCAGAAGTGAGTCGTCGTCTATCCAGTCCTTTTTTGTTTGTTACTTCATTCGATATATGGCATCGATGAATAAACAGCAGTCGAATGCATCGAAAAAACGAAATTCATTTTTTAATCATTTATCTATCTTTCGTCAGAAATCATTTTTAAATAATCTGCACAAAGATGCACAACTCTATCAATCGCAGAGCGATGTGCGTACTGAATCGGTACCTTTTCCGATCAATCGAAGTCGTCGTTGTTTGAATAATTTTTCTCAACGACCGATTTCATTAGATCTTGATCTCGTGAAAAATCTTCACGAACAAAAACAACAACAACAACGTCAAATAAGAAAATCATTTGGTATGAAAACGCTTTTTTTTCTTTCTTTTTCGCTTTGTTTTGCAAATTGAGTGTCCATAAACGAGTTCGATTATGTAAACTGACCTTTTGAACTTGATTATTCAAGTATTCGTATAGTAAAATTAGAAAGGGAAAAAGTAATTTATATAGTTTCGTATTGGTTACTGTTAATGATGAAAATGTCTCCTTCAGTTTTTTCATTTTGATTGCCTCGAAAAAAGAAAATAAACTTATTACAAGGCAATCAGCAGACAGACATATAACGAACAAATTTATTTGATATGTGTATTTTCACTATTCATTGTTTAGTTTTAATTCGACGAAAAAGTTTCTTCTTCTTACATTTGAAGGTCAGATTTGATCGAAAAACGAGATGTTTAATGCCATTAAAATTTTTTCCTTTCTCTCTCTCTCTCTCTCTCTCTCTCTCGTTACTCTCGTTCTTTGTGTATATACGATATTAGACTTTGTTTCGTTTTGATACGCATTCTTTGTTGCAAAGATCAACAAATGATTTAATGGCGTATAAGTGATTGATTCAACTGTGAGTATTGTTGTTATTCCATTTACGTTCAATCAATTGTCTCGAACGACAAACGCGTGTCTCGGAGAGATTACGTAAAATTACCAACATTAGTAAAAACAAAAAAAAACAACTTCATTATGTGATGACATTATACAGCTTTATATTACCGGTATAAACTACTAACATTACTAGTAGATCAAAAAACAATAGGAAATAGAACGAGAAGAAATGAAATATCAATGATGGTATCACTTCTCATCGTCGTAATGTATATATATGTATATATACATACGTATACTACTCGTCTTTTTGCTGTTCTTTCGTTAACCTAACTGGTCCTTCTCTCTTTCTCACATTCAACACACCGTTCGTGCTTGTATACATACTTTCTCTCTCTGTCTTTCTCGCTTTCTCGATTTTTTTCTCTCTTATGTATATGTATACAGGTTTTTACGATGATGTCCCTGTACATATGCCCTTACTCTCTTACCGCAACCACTCCTTCTCTTCTTCTTGATCATCATATGTTCACCGAAACGAAGAAGAAAAGAAAGTAAAAAAATTGAGGATGATGATTACGATCATCGTCTAGCCTGCCTGATATCAATATTATAAACCATTACATTATCTACTCAACATATTCGCGAACAAAGATCTAATGGATCCAGCATATCGTTATTCAACAAGCATACCACCATTTTACGATCAAATATCTCCTTCTCATTCGAGTAATAGTAGTTCAACTAGTTTGCCCACACAAGTCAATGGATCAACGCCAACCATGAGCCGATATTATCATCGAGCTCCATTAATCTATCCTCAACAAAATCACGAACGTCTTCGTACTCCACTACCACCACGATTTTCTTCGTCATACCTCGGTCCGTTACATCAACACCATGCTCGTTTTTTATCAGCATGGGATCTGACATCAAAACCAACAATTTATAGTTCATCACGCAATCTCGCATCGTCTACGCCGACACCTATGTCCATATCGAAACAAAATGATCGGGGTTCGTGTATCTTGAACAGTTGTGTATTGTTTTAATTAGTTGATACCAAACAGAATTGTGCAATATATTTTCTCGACCATCAAGTTAATCAATCTTGCCTTGTCAGATCGATATTTTTCTATTGAATCTGATAATTAAATGAGAAAAGAGAAGACGAAGAAGAAGAGAAAAATGAGTAACTACAACATTTTTCTCTTTCGTCATTTATTTTTATCAATAATGTATGTCGAAAGTAAATGTTAAGTTGAATAGAGAAGAAAAATGGGTGAAAACCTGTTACGCATCCTTGACAGATGTGACAAAAGAAAACGAGAAAAAGAAATCGATTGTTCAGATTGTATATATATATATATTCTCTCGAAATGTCTCTGTCAACAGAAAAACGTCGCCAAATCCTTTCCCGACTTCTTAAGTAATCAATAAGTTTAGGCTTCGAGCAAAGTACTTGTTTGAATTTAAGTCCATTTTTTTTCTTTATTCTCTTGATCCGAATAAGACCTTGTTCGTGAAATGTCTACATAGAAGTAAAAGTAAAAAGAAAGAAAAAAAGAAAAAAGTTAAGTCGCCGTTAAAACCAAAAACATTCTTGCTCATTGATTGCTTATGTATAATAATCGACAATTTTTAATCTTTTTCCTTTCATTTCTCTATTATGTTCGCACAATGGGACAACGCCACCGTCGTCGTTGTCGATAATGATGATCGAATCCTCAAGCTGCCAAACCGCACGCACACACATACGATATGCATATGCAACGAAATACAAATGTCTGATTACTTTTTTTTCTCTTTCGTTCTCGTTCTTTCAATCGAAACGAATGAGTCGAGGTTCCTCATTGTTAAGAGAAAGACATTGAAAATGCACATATAAAATATGCAAGACAGTCAACTTTTCTAAGACTTCATTTGATACATATATACATATTCAAAACGAAACGAACAGAGAGAGAGAGAGAGAGAATGTTTCATTTCAGTTCATTGAAAAAAGAACAAACTAATGAGAAAAAGATAAAGATATGCCTTGAAATTTATTCATTAAAATTCTTTTTCGTTCTTTCGAAGAAAAGAAAAGATCTAATTTCATTCCTTTTCCTTTCTTATTGATAAAAATCTAACGCACATACACTCAGTCTTGACCTCTTATTGACAATTCTTCTTTGTTCTCAGCTGTTCCCACAACTCGAATCTCGTTCGATTCAGTTGCTAGACTATTAGGATTAACAAATCAATCAATCAAATATACATACATACGATCTGATTAGACTGATTTGTTTGTCATTAGCATTTTTCGTATTCGTTTTCTTCTTTGCCAAAGATCAATAAGCGTCAGTTGTTTTTCTTTTCTTATTCAAAATCACATTTGTTATTTTCGGTTTTTTTTTCGTAGAACGTACACAACTTCAAACGATGCCCGGAAAAGATTTCGCTGATTTGGTTATGTTACCACGCGAATGGCGTCGTGGCGACGATTGTATTCAATGGCCGAAAAACCACGAACATTACGATTTACCATGGCTTGAAAATCTTTGGAAATATATTCATGAGAAACTTCCTAATGATTTGACTCTTCTCGAAAATACGAATATTCTCTATCTTCAACCATCGACACGTTCATTAATGTCATCATCAGCAAATAATAATATGTTAACTATTTACAAACTATCGAAAAATATCGGTCTCATTCAATTACCTATCGTACCGAGCAAAGATGATTTAGCTATACAAAAAGTTCTAGTGAAATTAAATTTTCATTGCATCGAACCATTTCCGGAGATCATTCGTCGACATAAATTAATCGAAGAATATGTTCCTCAATTATCCTGTTTAGGTCTCTTACAAATTCTCAAATGTCGTCTTCGACATTTTACACAATTGAAAATTCAACACGAATTCAATACACTACTCAACGATCAAGACATGAAAGTATTTCGTCAATATCTATCTCGTATTATTTCACAACAATTAGATGATTCCAATATGCAATGCATTAAACAATTGCCTATATTCGATAATGCTTACATGAATCATGAGAATAATTCTCAACAATATTATAAATACATTGGTTTGAATAATATTTTATATATTTATGAATCCGGTACGAAATTACCGATTGATTTACAGCCACCTAAACAATGTATTCATGTAACCGATAGTGATTCGAGAATTTTATTAGATAAATTAGGTTATGTTATACATGATTTTACTCATGTTGCTCGATATTTAATAACAACAATCGGTCAACAGCAACAACAACAAAATTTCAAAATGGATCAATCGAAAACGATCTATTTAGGCAAATGGTTGTTATTAAATTGTCAAAATTTATTATTAACCGATGCGAATAGTCAAGAAACATTGTCACATTGTCGTTTATTTCTTAATCGTAAGAATGAACTATGTTCGTGCGAACATTTATTCGATCCGACATCATTTCAAACGCCGACAAAAGAAAAATTTCTCATTCTTTTCGAATCGAAATATTTACCATCGACTGAACTCTGTTTAAATAATGAATATTTAAATTTATTAAAACATTTAAAATTAAAACAATTTCATGATATTAAATGCGATGAATTAATCGATATTTGTGAATTAACAATAAAAGACTCAGCAAGTTTAACAACAAATAAACGTTCATTATTATATCTTCTCGCTGAATTTATAATCGAAGTATTAAATCATAATACGAAGCTACTCGAAGAATATTCGCAAATCAAACGAATTAATTTAAAACAATATTTAAACATAACACAATGGGTACCTGTTATGATCGAACGACCACAGGGCTATCCATCGTCATTGACATGGCATGGTTCAATAGATTCACGTCGAACTTTTGTAACACCTCGAGATATTTGCGATAAACCACATGCTTTGATTGTTGGTGCAAATGTTCTAGTATCAGCACTTGATTTTCCGGATTCATTCTATCATCATACATCTCGAACGGCATTAACCAATCGTTTAATCATTGAAATGCGTGAAGTTAAACTCGATCTTTTAATTAAACAAATGAAATGTCTGGTTTTATCCTATCAAAAATTATCATTAAACGAACAAAAATTACAATCATTCGATTATTTAAATCTTTCGAAACGAATCTATGAAACATTAGCATATCTCAATAGTCCAAATGAAATTTTGAAAGAAATGCGTGTTTGTGATTTAAATGAATGGATTTGGAATAATCAAAATAGTTATTCATCATCGAATCAAATCTATCTCATTGAAAAAACTCATCCATTAGCTAATTATATATCGATTTTGCCGTATGAATTGTATAACTATCGAAAATTTTTCGAATCCATGCACGTTAAATATCAACCTGATTCAACAAAAATCGAAGATTTAATACGTCAACAGCAAATCTACGATGAAACATTATTTGATTGGATTAAGAAAACCTATCTGAACGATCGTCGCCTTCTACAGTTGATTAATGATTTAGAAGTGAGATATCAATCAAAAAGCAGTAATTCAAGCAAACACAAGCATGCGAATGACGAACAAACACGTATTACATTTTCGAGTACACTTGATTTGTCTGATGACAAGGTCTATCTTTATTTACCAGGTAATATATCGCACTTTTTTTTCTCTTCATCCGAAGGTTAATTAATAAAAATAAAAAATATATTCATTCTTCATTGCTGTTAATTAGACATATTCAATCATCAAACCAATATCAAAGAAACGGTCGTACAAGCATTGAACATTATATCCAAGGAGAAAAAAACACAACTATTAACTGAAGAAGATTATTTCATTCGAAAAATGTCCGGAAGTGAATATCTGAAAAGTTTATACGATTATTATCGAGCTTATAATGATTTAATTCTGCCAAATTTAAATGTTCTACCGAAAAATGTTAAAGATACATTAGTTCTATTTGCATTAGATAATGCTGATAATACGATGTTAAATATTTTGAAACAACATTGTTGCATTCCTTGTACACCCAACGGTCGAACATTGAATAAACCATCGAAATTAATTCATCCGTATTGTCGTTTAGCATCGTTATATTCGGATATTGATTCATTGTTTCCCTACGGTGGACAAGATTCGTATTTACGAGAAGATCGTTTGAATGTTTTGAAATTACTCGGAATGAAATGCGATGATAATCTTGTGACTTGGCCAGAATTAATCGAACGTTGTGAATCAATTCAACGTATGCGTGATTATGATCTTGCACGTGAACGTTCATTAGCTTTACTTCAAATTCTCAACGATATGTTATCAATGTCAAATTCGAATCCAACTCGAACATTCGATGAATCCGATGATTCATCGGATCGTCGTTCTCGTCAAACACACGAAAAATCATCACCAAATTCATCATCAATCTTCAATACACACGAAGCACTTCATGATAAAGAAGCTCGTACACGTGCATCACTACAATTACGTGAATTAGCATTCATACCGATTAAAGCTCGTCCACAAGAATTAAATGGAATTAGTTTGACGTGGATGGGTGACAAATATTCGAATCGTTTATTCAAACCCAAAGATGTTCTCTCACAACAGTACGAACAATTAGTTTGTTCAACATGGCCAATTGCTGAACAAACGAAAACCAATCAAGAACAAATTATTATCACCAAACAAGTCGAACATTTTCTTGCGTTAGATGATACGACTAAAATCGAACTCAAAGATATTTTCAAACAATTAGATGAAATTTCGAAATTAGCGATTGTCAATAATTCCGGTACGATTAATTACAATCATCAAACAACATCGAAATACATCCTTGGTACGTGTGAATACGCGAGAAAACAAAAAAAGATTTTTGTTTTTAATTTTTATTTTTTAAGATATGAGCTATGCAATCTATGATTACATTCAATCCTATTGTTTCCCACAATTACAAAAAAGTTCCGATTCAATGTTTGAATATCGTACGTCAACAATGACAGCACATCAATTAGAACAAGTTCATCGTGAAATACGTGAATTTTTCTCTCAACGTCGTTTCATTTATTTCACTGATTCATCATCAATTGATACCTATCTATTTCTATCGACATCACAGTTATTATGGCAATTACCATCACGTTCGTCAACAATGAATATTCATCATTTAAAACCCTATTTCTATTCAATACCAATTTCACTTCAAAAACATTACAAATACTTTTTTCTTGATCTTCTAAAAATTAAAGTTCAACTCGATGGCAAAGATTTACTGAATATTATCGAATTAATTAAAAAGAAATATTCAACAAAACCAATTGATAAAGATGATTTCAATCTCTTACAAAATATCTACACATTATTAATCGAACAATTTCCATCTGTATTTCATTCGAATTTAAATCTTTATCTGCCTAATATCGATTCTGTCCTATATCCGGGCTCGAAATTATATTTCTATCCGTTAGAACGTGATCAACTATGTGAGTAAATATAATTTTCTTGTTATTCATTAAGAGAACAAAAATCTATGAAGCGGAACAGAACGAAGTTGTGTTTCTTTTCGTTTTCCTCCTCACACAATTCATAGTCGATTGAGTAGACAACATATTTCACATATAATCAACTTCTAACCTTGTCGTTTGCGTTGTTTAGTTGAGATATAAGATTTCGTTTTCTTTCTTTTCTTTTCTTTCATCTTATCGCAACACAATGACAAAAAGAAAAACGTTTTGCAATCTTTCATTGTGAGTTTCAAGGCATGTTCTATTGTGGATTGTTATAACAACATTTAACATAAGTGAGACGAGGATGTCATCGACACCATTAAAACGTAGTGACCATACAATTTTCTTCAAATATGCATCGACATCGAATTGTAAAGAAATAACAACGAATTTACTTCTTCGTTTTCATTCTTCGTTTGGAGATTGAATTTCATTTGATTTGTATTTTCTTTAGTATCAACATCAACATCATCGATTCAAGATGATCAATATGTTCATCCATCAATCGACCGTCGTATTTGTCAAAAAGCAGGTGTAAAATCTCGAAAATCATCATCATCATCATCTCATACTGAAACAAATCACACATCGCCGAACATGTCAAATACAAATAATACGAATACTAATAATCAAGCTCGTTTATTTCCTAAGATTTTCGGTAATAAAAAATTAGAATCGATCTTAGCTCGTCTCGACGATCCACATATCAATCCGCAATTAGTCGAAACAATGGATGAATCCAATCCGAATATCGTTCTTGAATTTCTTCTCGAATCAAATAAACATACACAAATAACAAACAATCTGTCCGATGATGATATTATTATTATTCTTAAATATTTCAATGATTTTCTTGTCAATGGTTATCCGGGTAATTTTCAAAAATTACGAGAATTAAAAATTTACAAACCACTTTGGGGCGTTGCATCGATCGATGATAAACAACAACCGATACAGAATTGTTGTTCATTGGAAAATTTTGCACATGTCTATATATTAAACGAAGATTGGTCGAATTTAATTCGACGTTCATTTAAACGGAACTTTTTTACCGAACAATTTCACGAGAAAAAAACTGTTCTTCTCATGCAAAAGAAAATCGAATCGTTGAGTAAAATTTTTACTCATATTCGTTTCGTTCTCCCGTCGGACATGGAAATCTTCTTGCAATTATGTTTGCCCTATTTTAAAAAATTAGATGTCAAATCACAAATGAATCTATTGAAATATTTTCTCGATGAAATCGAAGAGAAACTATTTCCACATGAGAAAGAACAATGTCGAAAACAATTACGAGATCATTTAGAAATATTTACTCAAACAACAAACGACTATCTTTATAAATCATCAACACGTTCGTCACGTGATCCACCTGAAATCTGTCCAATTACTGAACTCTACGATCCGAATATAAAAAATATTCGTTCAATTCTCGACATTCATCATTTTCCTGACGAACAATTTCATACACCAACAATGTTGAAATTTCTCAAAGAATGCGGCCTTCGATCTTATATTCCAACAGATAAATGCAAACAAATCATGGAATCAATTCAACTTCATGTTAAACAAGAAGGTTGGACAAATGAATCGCGTAAACGTTCGAAATCGCTGTACGAACATTTGCTTACCAATTGGACACGTTATGACAATTCAATCTTAAATTATAAATTTCTCGAACCATATCAAATGCGTTTAGATACCGATCAACTTGTCCAACTTCATGAACAATATTCGAGTACACAGGATTGTTCGATTAATGAACATTATCGACATACATGCATTAAATTAACTGATGGTGAATTAGTACGAGACGCCAAATTATGTTGGACATCATCGTATCTTCTTCCAGATTTTATTCGTCTCGAACAACACAATGATTTAAATGAACAACACGAATCGATCGATCCGAATGCAATCGAATTCTTTAAATTAAATAAAAAACCATCGTATGCATTGGTACTTAAAAATCTAACGAATCTATCGAAAAAATTCTCATTAAAATATCATAAAATGAATGAACCCAAATCGACAGCTCTTCCTCCAACATTATCCATGCAAGATATCGATGATATTCTCATCTCAGTCTTGAAAATAATCTATTCCTATTTTCAAAATGAAATTAAACATGAACGTCGATTAGAAATCTACAAGGAATTAGAAGATCGAGAATGTATCTATTCTCGTACACGTCGACAATTTCTTCAAGGAAAATATTTCTGTTTAAATCTACCTATTCAAGACGAAATTCCACCGTTTGTCTTTTCATTAGACAGCGAATTTCTTGATTACAAAGAATTTTTTCTTCATATTGGCGTTCAATCTGAACCACATCCGATGTTATACGGAGATATTCTACGAAAATTATCGAAAGTTTGCGAACAAGATTATTTAAATTCGAATGAATTATGCAAATCATTGAAAGCTATGGAATGTTTCTTCAAATATCTTTCAACAAATACAACAATTAATTCTCAAACGAAATTACCCGGCTTATATTTAGTTACCAATGATTTTAAATTAGTAAAATCAAATGAAATTGTTATTATGGACGATAAAACCAAACTTGACTACATGACGAAATTAGTTCACGATAAATTTATGTTTAATCCAAATGAAAAAGTTCTCAAATTAGATTCATCACCGACAGCAACAGCAACAGCAGCAACCAGCCAATCGAAACAAAATCTTAAGGATCTTATCGAAAAAATCTTCATTAGTCAACGACCAATTTTATTTACACAAAAATATGAAGAATCATTTTCGATAACGATACCTGAAGATGAAGAATCTCATCGACAACGTTTTCTCTACAATCTTGAACGTAAATATCATCAATTATTGAATTCACGTCATTTACATCGTTGTATGGCACGTGTCATTGCCAATCATGTTGCACGACAACACAATCCGAAAATAATCTCAATGGACGATGTCGAAAATCTCATTCGACAACGTTTAACATTCGTTAAAATATCCTGCGTCGAATACTTAGAAACGAATTTAGTTTATAAGAAAACTCAGGAAAAAGTTGATCAATCTGTCGATGAAAAAGCTGTTTATCTTGTTGCTGAAGGAGAAGAAAATATCACGTTATATATTAGCATGAAACACACCGAACAACCGTATTTTACTCTATGTTTAGCACGAGCATTGAGTCCATGTTTAGGTCTATCGGAATTACAATTAGATAATTCCGTTATGGCCGCACTTCTAGCGACAACAATTGGACAAATGTCGAATTTTTTGAATTTAGTTAATATTGCAAGTGAAGATAATATTCTTTCAACATTGAAATTACAATACATTCCATCGCCTGGCAATGTCTATGGCGATGATATCGAACAATTACAACAATTTAATATTGAAACTCATCAAATCTATCCAGGTGATTTGTGTGTATATCGTGATAATGATTTATATATTTATTGTGAAGTCGAGAAAATCATTAAAGAATATTCGAATAGTAATGCTGAACAATGGTCATGGAAAAAATCTCAATCGTCGACAACATTAGTACCATCGTATGTATTTATTTGTCGAGTTAATGATTCGAATGAAACACGAAAAATTGAAGCATCGAATTTCTATGTTTTGGAACATTGGTCACGAATATTCGATGCTGTACATACGAAACCAGTTGACGAACGTGAAACATTCAAACCATCTGCATCATCATCAGCCAATTCACAGAATAAATCACATTCAAATGAAAAAGATAAACATTATGATGAGAAACCATCGTCATCATCATCATCATCGAAATATTCAACGAAATCAACAAATGATAGTTCAGATTTTACAAGTGATTCGACTCATACGAATGGTTTTGATAATTCGAAAACGTATCGACAAACATCAGCCGATAGTGATTCATCGAGTAATACAACATCGGAATCGCAATCGGAATCCGAATCAGCACAAACCAATGAGAAAGATATTATCGATAAAGCTGAATTGGAATTAACTAAAACAGAAATTTACAATGCTGTCCGACAAGCTTATCAATTAACTGGCCAAGAACGAAAGAAAACAGTGAAGAAATTATTATTAAAATGGCATCCAGATAAAAATCCTGGGCGAGAACGATTCGCTGCTGAAGTGTTCAAACATTTACGTAAACAAATCGATCATTTCGAAAATGATCCGTTAACATCATTCTTCAATACATTCAATAACTTCCATCATTCACCATTTTCAGCATCAGATCCGAAATTTAGTTGGAATAAACATTCCTCAACATCATCAACACATAAAACACATAATACCAATACTAGTAGCCATCATCATCATCATCATTCATCAACAACAACAGATGATCGTTTCGGTAGTTATGATAATCTCAATAAGGATGCAAATAGTGATCCGAAACGAAGCTATCAAGATATACCCAATGGTGAACAAAAAGATCAAACGGATGCGAATGAAAGTTCGAGTAAAAGTCGGTTTAGTCCACATCGATCATCGTCATTTCGTACAGCAAGAGAAGAATGGCAATATCGTCGACAACATGGTTTTCAACGACGGCATGGATTTTTTAGTCCAACGGAAGAAAATACGACGAATACAAATGGACAAAATGGATCAACGACTGGAGGAAGTTCGTTAATTTCAAAGATGAAATGAATCAATTTTCTATTTGTTTTTCTTTGTAGAAGAAAGTCCAAATGCACGACGCAAACGTAATTATCAACAATCCGAAGCCGATCGATGGCTTAAACAAGCTCAACACGATCTCGAAAGTGCATATAGTGATATGCATTCATCGACAGGTCAAGTCGCCTATGACTGGGCTTGTTACAAATGCTATCGAGTATGACGAAATTCTTTTTCAAATAAAAACTAATTCTTCTTATTTTTAGTCCGCTGAAAAAGCCTTAAAAGCCTATCATTATTACAAAGATACAGGCAAGAATATGACTGCAGATATTCCTGGTTTATTAATCGGTGTTGATAATGATGTTCGAGATATTGGTTATAAATTATACAAATGGATTGGAGATCCAAATCGAATGCAATATCCAAATGCAGCACGATTTGCTAAGATTCCAGCGGAAGTTTTCACTGTTTGTAAGTTTATCTTTTTTGTTTGTTAATATTTTAATCAAATGAATTTTTTGTGTTTTCTTTTTAGCTCAAGCTGAACAAGCGATTGAATATACAAAAGAATTATTAAAGAAAATCGAAGATATTATGTATCCATAAACGAAAAAAAAAACAAGTCTTCCCACCTCGTCTCTAGTCAAAGTCGTTTCTTTTTCTTTTCAAACAGTATGTTCGTTTGTATACGTCTGTTTTCTTCGCGCCGTCGATTCATTGAGAGATGGTCTAATCATCTCTTTCGTTGTTAACACATTATTTTTTATCGTTGCTGTTTTTTCTCTCTCTCTCTCTCTCGTTTTATTCATAATTACAATTCTCTAGATTTAGCAACATGTTCGTTTCGTTTTTTCTTTTTCTTTTCCGTTTAATAATACAAAAATGAATTTATAAATATGAGATGAGGAAGGATTTACGTATGTACAAAGTTCTTTTGCCTTTTACTTTATTCTTAATACTCTCTAGTTAATCTTTACTAGTGATATGTTTCATTCGATTTCTGTTCGTTTAATAATGAAAGCTTCTTTTCTCTCTCTCTCTTTTTTTCTACCGTTTGTCAGAGTGTCCGTGGTGATGTTACGTTAAAGTCGAAATAATAAAAAAATAATAGGAAATCATTGACAACAAAATTGATATTTGCGTTTTGAAATGCCTAACTGTCAAAAGAAAGAGTTTAGATTTATTATTAGCAGACTGAAAAATAGCGATACAAGATCAAAAACGATTAAAATAAGATGAATGAATAAATAAATAAATGTGAGAAAAAGAGAGGAAAAACAAACTTATTTCGAATATTGAATGAGATCATTCATTTGAACAGTATATCCGTTGGGTACGTCGATGATTTGATGTGTCTGGGCAATTTGTGGAAAACGATTGTTGAAAATGATTTTGACGACTTCTGGCCAATTGAGTTTTTTGCCTTGACCTAATTGATTTTTTGAATTCTGAATTAAATGATTGCTGAGTAAAGCTAATAAACGTTCACGTTCGGCGAATTGTTCTTGAGCCGATTGAAATCTTCTATCTTGACTAGTATTAAAGAGAATATTGTTCAATGGTTGCGGAATATCTTGAAGACCGAAATGAAGAAATAGAGGACGTATTTGTGTTTGAATTTGTTGAATTTGTTGTTCAGGAGCTAGACGAAAAAAAAGACAATGATCATTCAATTTATACGAATCTCGTTCAATTACTCAATCCAGTTAAATTAATTGTTGCACTTGCTGATGTTCCTGGTTTTTTCTCTATGAAAATCAAATTAAATAAGAAAATAATACGAAAAATTAAATTACCGGTAACTGTGACATTAAAATTCATGAATTGTGTTTGAACTTTATATTTAACATTTGCGGTATATCGACCAGCATGTTCAAATTTGGCATTTTTGATAATCAATTTATGTTTACCATTGCCATTTGATTCGATCGTAAAATGTTCATTTGCACGAATTTCTTGACCGTTTCGAGTCCAAATAACTTGTGGTAAAGGTGAACCTGGTGCTTCACATTCGAGTGTACATGAACCACTTTCAGTAACACGAACGTCAACGGGAACTGATGATTCATCGGGAACATCTAATTAATTTAAGAATAAGACAATAAAAAAATCGATTGAGAATCGCGAAAATTTTTACCTCGAACGGTAACTTTACTGAGTAATTCAGTAATACCAACTTGAGTATCGACTACGGCCTAAGTAGAAGAACAAAATCAGAATTGATTACGTTTGAAAAATGTCAAATTTACTTTATACAATCCAGCATCCGTTAATTCAACATCGAGTATTTTCAAAATATGTGTTGGTCCGTCATCGATCATAATAATACGATTTGGTTTAGGAAATAATTGTTTATCATTATGAAGCCACACACACGATGGCAATGGACTTCCATTTGCTGTAACAGTAATTGTAATTTCTTGTCCACGTGCTATATCGAAATCTTTCAATTTCTGTTGTGTAATTGGTGGTGCTAGAAACAAAAAAAATTCTATTCAAAATTTGATCTGCATGCATATTGAAACTTACGAAGAACATCGATATTGATTTCTGCTGTATGTGTACCGTATTGATTTTCAAGTCGACATTCATATTTTCCTTTATGTTGAACTGTAGCACGTGGAATAACAAAAAACGAATGTCCTGTTTGATCGGTTCTGATTTCGAAACCATCTTTATTCGAAAGAACTTTGCCATCACGGAGCCAAGTAATTTTCGGTGGTGGATGTCCTTTAGCCGTTAGTTCGATGGTTAGTTTTTCTCCTGTTTTAATTTGTATGAATTTCGGTGGTGCTTGAGTAAATATCGGTGCTTGTTGACCGATGACAATTATTTTTCGTGTTCGAATCGAACCAGCTGTACTTGTGATTATCGCTTGATATTCACCGAGATATTTTTCATCAAAACGATGAAATACAATTCGATAGACACCATCTTCAGTCACAATAAATTCATAATCGGGCGAATTCTTCGGCAATTCTTGACCGTTTAGTAACCAAGTAACTTGTGGACGTGGTTTACCTTGTGCACGAATTTCTAAGAAGAATTTCTCGCCGATTTTCGCTGTATTCGCAGCTGGAGAATCATTAAGATCGGCTAATAATTGTGGTTTCTGTTCTTTGACTATGATTGTTGTCTTGATTTCAATTGAACCACCTTTATTTTTAACAACAATCGTATAATTACCTTTATCTTCAGGTCGTAAATCATCAATAATCAATCTATACGAATTTGTTTCATCAGTAACAACTCGAATACGTTTATCGAATTGTATCGGTTGATTATCTTTGTACCATGTGACCGTATTATCATCGCCACTTAACTGAATTGGTATGACAGCTTGTTCACCAATATTAAACGAAAGATTCGGTTCAAGTTTCGATTCTAATTTCGGTTTTGTATGAACAGTTAATTTCGTATTTGTTTCAACTTTTTCGAGACCATTATCGATAACAGCGGTATATTTACCTGTATCGTTCGTATCTAATTTTGTAATGATTAAATTAATTTGATTTGGTTTATCTTTTGGTGTTTCGATTCGATATTTTGGTGATGTTTTAAGTGGTTGACCATTGCACAACCAAGTGACTTTCGGTTGAGGTAAACCATCAGCTTCAACAGTTAAAACAACTTGTTCACCAGCAATACCATCGGTTGTTTCAGGTAGTTTTGTTTTCACTGTAATCGGTGCTGTAACCGTAACTTTAACTGGTTCAGTTTCTTGTTTGCCAAGTCGATTCTTGGCAATTAATGTATAAACACCTTGATCTTCTTGACCAACATCTGTCGTCACCAATCGACAGATTTTCGTTTTTTCATCGTAGGTTATTTGTGTTTTTGGCGATGGTTTAACTTCTTTACCATCTTTCATGAAAGCGATTTCAGGTTTTGGTTTACCATCAACTTGAAATTCAAGCGTAAGAGTATCATGTTGTTTCAAGTCGGTTTTATTTGGTTTCGTTGGTTTAATCGAAACATTTTCAACTGTTGTTACTTGAATATTCGAGTCAATTTTACCAAGTGGATTCTCGATTAATAAACGATAATTTCCATCATCATCTGGTCGAACATTTTTAATTCGAATTTCAAAACTTGTCGAATCATTTGGATTCGGTACGAGTTCATAATGATCACCATTCAATGGTACTTGTATTTCATTTTTAAATAATTTTATTGTTGGTTTCGGTGATGATGCACATTTGAATGGAATAATACATGTTTGATTAATGAATGCTTCGGTTGTAGCTGGTGGTTTTTGTAATAATTGTGGTGCTGTTTCGACTTCTAATTGAACGGTCTCTTCAATTGGATTGCCAACAGAATTTTCCAAACGTAAAGTAATTGGTCCTGAATGTTTCGATGTTGTTTGATTGATTTTCAAGACACTTCTACCGGTTATAACATCGGTTTGAATATCGAAACCATCTCGAGGTGTTAATGGTTTACCATCACGTAACCATGTAACTTTCGGTGATGGATTACCATCGAATTCACAATCGAATTGTGCTGGTTGACCTTCTTTAACTTTAACTAAAGCTTGTGGTTTCTTTTTCAATTCAGGTGCTTTTTGTACTTGTACTTTAATTTTCTTTGATTTAACTTGTCCAACATCGTTGGTAACAACAGCTTGATATTCGCCACTATTTGTTGGTTTAGCATTTTTAATTAAGAGCGTATAAGTTTCTTCTTCTTCGACAATTTCATAACCTTCTTCAACAGTTGTTACAACTTCTTCACCATCTTTAAACCATGTAACTTTCGGTTTCGTACCCGATGCTTTAATGGTCAATGGTACTCGTTCTCCTGTTTGTGCAACGATATCTTTGACAAGATCCGATTTAAGTTTCGGTGCAATAGCTGATACATTGAGAGTTAATTTGGGTGATTCAACTTCGCCTGCTTTATTCGTTGCTTTCAATGTGTAAACAGCTTTATCATCTAATTGTGTATTTTCAATAAGTAATGAACAACTATCATCTTTTTGAATGACTTTTACACGTTTATTATCGATGTTAAATGGTTGACCATTTTTCAGCCATTGAACATTCGGTTTTGGTAGACCGGATAATTTGACAGTTAATTCAGCTGGTTCACCAAGTGTTACTTGAACATCCTGTGGTTTACCGTCGATTTTCGGTTTTGTGAGAACATCAACATGACACGTCGATGCAATTGTTCCATCAGGATTAGTAATGACAACTTTAAAATCACCACTATCAGTTAAATCAACACGATTTATGGTTAATGTTTGTGTACCATCAGGTTTCGATTCGATCTTTTGTTTTGTTGTTGATTTAATTTCATTATCATTTTGAAACCATTTGACTGTTGGTTTAGGTATACCTTGACAACGACATGTGAGAACAAGATTTTGTCCACTAATAACATCTGTATCTTGTAATTTATCGATAAAAGCTAATGGAGCTTTGACAACTAAATTCGTTGTTTCTTCGACGATTTGTGCTGGATTTTTTGCTCGAATTGTATATTTACCTTGATCATCTTCTCGAACATCGGATATAATCAAACGAACTTCATTTGTTTTATCATCGTGTTCAATACGAAAACGTGATTTATCTTCTAATGTTGTAACATCTTTCTTATCCTTTAAGAATGTTACTTCAGGTTTCGGACGACCTGAAACTTTAACTGGTATAACAACTTGTTGACCTTGTAGAGCTTCGATTTTCGCTGGTACCGAGCCGATGACTGGTACTGTGTGTACATCGAGTTTAGCTTGACTAACAATTTCACCTTCACTGTTTTTCATCACAACTTTATATGTACCTTCATCAGTCGGTTTAGCTTGTTTAATTTTTAATTCATAAACATTTCCTTCTTTAGGTGTAATCACTTGAAAATGTTGATCATTAGCTGGAATTGGTTTATCATTGAGATACCACTCAGGTTTAGGTGCTGGATTACCAACAGCTTCAATTGTAAGAGTAACATCTTGTCCTTCAACAATACTTTCATCTTTCAATGGTTTGGTGATTTTTGGTTGTGTACGAACATCGAGTTTAACATCATGCGTAATTTTACCAGCAGGATTTTCGACTTGACATGTGATTGCACCTTTATGTTTATCGGCATCGACTTTTCGTATAGTTAATGTTGCTTTTTGTGTTTTTGTATCGAAATTAATTGTGCAATCGGCATTTGGTGTTAGTGGTTTACCATTTAATAACCATGTTACTTTTGGTGTTGGAAAACCTGATAGTTCAGCTTCGTAAGTAACATCTTTGCCTTGACTAACTGATGCATCTTGAGGTGCTTTGAGAAAAACAGGTGTTTGTTGAACAGTAACTTTAACTTTTTTCGTTTTAACAACACCAGCAGGATTTTCGACAGAAGCTTGATATTCACCTTGATTATCCATTGATGCTTTCGGAATACGAAAGACAGCTGTAACAGTTGTATCATCTGGTTTACTTGGTTGTTCAATTGTAACAGGTCCGACTTCATTGCCATCTTTGTAGAATTTAACAGTAGGAGCAGGTCGACCATCGACAACAAGACGATAAAGAAGTTCATCACCAACATTAATTGTTTGAGGTTCAAGATCATTTTTCAATGATGGTTTAACTTCTACAAATATGTAATTACACGTATATTTTCTTTTTTTTTGTTTTTTATATTTCACATTACCTTTGACAGTTAAATTAACTTTTGCATCAACAGATCCAACTTTATTTGTTGCACGTGCTGTATACGGTTGAGAATCTTCTCCTTTGGCATGATTAATAATCAATGTCGATTGACCATTTTCATCAGTAATTATTTGAATACGATCATTTGGTTTAACTTCTGTTCCATCAGCTTTATGCCAAGTTACAGTCGGTTTAGGTATAGCAGAGAATTTTACATTTAATTTCGCAGTTTCATCCAATAGACATGTAACATCAGCAGGTTTACCTTCAACTTTTGGTTTAACTAAACAATAAAAAAAACAGCAAAACAAATTTATCTATCGCATACAGATCTACCAAGAAACATACCGCAAACATCGACATTAGATTTAGTTTCAATTCTTTCTTTGCCATTATCAGCAACGACTTTATAAACACCGATATCGTTCATATCAGCTTTATTGATTGTCAATGTACTTAATGGTCCTTTCGAATCGATACGTGTCTTTTGATTGGATTTTATTTCTGTATCATTAAAATACCAAGTTAATTTCGGTTTTGGTATACCTTCACATTCGACAGATAATGTTCCATTTGAACCTTGAATAATATCTAAATTATTTAATTGATTCGGGAATTTCAATGCAGCTGTAACGTTAACATTCGATGTTGTGTCTGTTTTGCCAACTTTATTTTTAACTGATAATGTATATGCACCAATATCTTCTTCTTTGATATTCGGTATGGTTAATATACATTCATCACCATTACGTTCGATTTTAATACGATCCGATGGTGTAATTGGTTTTTGATCTTTTAACCATTGAACATCGACTTTGGGTCGACCGGAAACTTTCGTTTTGAGTACAAGTGGTTGATTCAATGTTATTTCTTGATCGGTTAATTGTGGTTCAATACGTGGCGTTTCGAGAACTTTCAATTGAACAGTTGAATTGGTTTCTCCGAGTGGATTTTTAACTTTGATTTCGACAGGTAATTCATCGTCAGGTGTAACATCATGAATAATTAATTTCGATGTTGTTGGACTGTCTTCAACGATTTCATATTTCTTCGATGGTTTAATTGGTTTACCACCGTGAGTCCATTCAATTTGTGGTTTCGGCGAACCGGAAACTTCAATAGGAAAGACAGCATCCGTATGCAATAGAGCTTCAGTATCAACTGGTTTCTTCGTAATTTTCGGTGCTGTTTTAACCGAACAATCAACTGTTTCTTCAATTGAACCCGTTGGATTTTCGGCTTTAACTGTAATTTTTCCGTTATGTTTCGGTGTGACTTGTTTAATAACTAAAACTGATGTACCATTTGTTTGATCAGTTTGTACATCAAAACCATCTTTCGGTAGCGCAGGTTTACCATCGAATAACCAAGTAATCTTTGGTGCTGGATAAGCATCAACTTTAACATGAAATTCAGCTGATTGATTTTCATTGACATCAAGTGGTTGTGGTTTTTCAAGAAATTCAGGTGCTTTCGTAACCGTTAATTTTCCTTTCTTCGATTTAATTGTTCCACCTGAATTTGTAATTACAGCTGAATAATCACCTTGATGTTCAGGTTTACATTTTTTAATTTTCAATCGATAGGTATCTGTTGGTACGTCATGTAGAATTTCGAAGTCTTTATTTGTCGGTAGAATTTCTTCGTTATCATTTTTAAACCAACGAATAGTCGGTTGAGGATTGCCAGCTGCTTTGATAACAAATTCAGCAGGTTCATCACGAATAGCTGTGACATTGGTGATATCCGATAAAATTGTTGGTTTGATTTCTCGGACTGTTAAATTAATCTTCGAATCAATTTCGCCAACTTTATTCGTTGCTCGAGCAATATACGGTGAACTATCAGTTAAATCGGTTTTCTTGATTTTTAGTACGCTAGTACCATCAGGTAGTTCGCTTATTTCGATGTTGTTATCTGGTTTTAATGGAGTATTCATATCGCTTGCCTTATACCAAGTAACAACTGGTTTTGGTACAGCACTGAATTTGGTTCGTAATTCTGCTGGTTCAGTTATTTGAACAGAAACATCGTTGACTTTACCATCGACTTTTGGTTTAGCTAAAAAGAAAAGAAATAAAAAAATGAAGATATAAAAAGTAAAATCACATACTGCAAACAGAAACATTAGCTTTTGTTTCAATTGTTCCATCGGGATTTGTTGCAATACATTTATAAACACCTTCATCTGTTAATTCAGCTTTCGGTATTGATAATGTATGAAGATTTTGTTTTGAATCAATTTTTGTCTTTGGCGTATTTTTAATTTCTTGATCATTGAAATACCATTTAACTGTTGGTTTAGGTATGCCATTGGTTTCAACTGTGAGAACAAACGGTGATTGAGAAAGAACATCTTGATCTTTCAATGGTTGAACAAATGCTAATGGTGCTTTCACTGTAACTGTTGAATTGATTTCTTTTTGTCCAACTTTATTCTTAACTAATAATGTGTATTTATCTTGATTATCGGTTTCGTCCAGAGATTTAATTGTCAATTCACAAGTACCATCGGGTAATGATGTAATTTTATGTCGATCATCAGGTTTAAATTCTTTGCCATTTTTCAACCAACTGACGGTTGCTTTTGGTCGACCACCAATAACTTTACATTTGAGACTAACATCTGAACCAACTGGTTGTGTAATATCACCAAATGGTTGATCAACAAATGGATGTTCAAGAATAGTCAATTGTCCGGTTGATTCTACACGACCAATTGGATTTTCAGCTGTAACACGATATTTACCTTCATCAGTTGGTTTAGCATTTTTAATAATTAATGTATGAGTTGTACCATTGTTTTCAATAATATGATTCGCATCTGGTTTAACAGGTGTATCATCTTTTGTCCAGGTAATTTTCGGTGATGGTGAACCATTGATTTCAACAACAAAACGAAGTTCATTGTCGATAAGAACTTCTTGATCGGATAATTTCTTAGTAATAACAGGTGCCGTTTGAACATCGAGTGTAACTGGTGCGTCAGTTGTACCAGCAGAATTTTCCACTCGACAGATTAATTCACCAGCTTGTTTAGGAGTTGCTCCTTTATGTTTAAGAGTTATTTGACCAGTTTTAACATCAAATTGACTTTCAAATCCAAGATCAGGTGTCAATGGTTTACCATTCTTAAGCCATGTAACTTTCGGTTGTGGATATGCATCGATTTGTGCATCAAATACGACCGGTTGTCCATCTTTAACTGTTTGTGATTGTGGTAATTTAATAAATTCGGGTTTCTTTTGAACAACAACTTTAGTTTTCTTTGATTTAACTGTTCCACCTGGATTTGTTGCTTGTACTGAATATTCAGCTTGATATTCAGGTGAACAATTCGGCACTGTTAACGTATATGTTTGTTTATTATCGAATGTTATTTGATAATCTTTTGGATTGATTTCATCATTGCCTTTGTACCATTTCACTTGTGGTTGTGGTAGACCAGTGATTTCAACTTGAAGTACCAATGGTTTGCCTTTTTCAACAATTTGTTCGTCTTGTAAATCTCGAACAATTGTTGGTTTAATTGAATTAACGGTTAAATTCATCTTAGCTTCAACATCACCAAAACGATTCTTTGCTTTACATGTGTAAACTGCTTTATCATCGAGTTGAGAACGAGCAATTTTCAATGAATGAACATTTGGTTTATCTTCATGAATAGTCACACGTTGATCAGGTACAATCGGTGTATTATCTTTATACCAAGTAACTTCTGGTTTAGGAACGCCCGAAAATGTACATTCGAGAACAGCCGGTTGTTCAACAGTAACAGTTACATCCGAAGGTTTACCTTCGACTTTTGGTTTACTGCCAACAGCGAGTGTACATGCTGTTTCAACAGTTTTACCAGTACCGTTATCGGCAACTGCTTTATAGATACCAGCATCGGTTTGATCGGCACGATTGATTGTCAATGTATGAACATTTTGTTTAGCTGCAATAGTTTGTTTTTGTGTAGATTTTAATTCGACATCATTGAAATACCATTTAACATTCGCTTTAGGAATACCTTGTACTTCACAAGTTAATGTTGCATTTTGTGTATTCAAAACATCGGTATCTTGTAATGGTTGTATGAATTTCAATGGTGCTGTCACTTTCAATTGACCATCGGTTTGATTTGTTCCGACTTTATTTTTTGCGACACATGAATACAAAGCTTGATCATCTTCAGCAATATTTTTAATAATTAATTTTGCATTACCATCTTTATCAATAGGTACGATGGTATATTTTTTCTCGTCGGGTTTGATTTCTTTGCCAGCTTTTAACCATGTTAATGTCGGTTGTGGTGTACCGGATACTTTAACAATTAATTCGATTGTTTCTTTTTCAATAACTGTTTTATCAGTTAAACCAGATACGAATTCAGGTGCATTGGTTACGTTCAATTTAGCTTCGGTTTGAACTTTACCAAGTTCATTAGTTGCTTGAGCACTATATGTCCCATTATCATTGAGAGTTGCATTTTTAATAATCAATTTATGTTGATTCGTTTTTGCATCAAATGAAATTTCGTATTTATTCGGCGAGGGTGTTATTGGTTTACCATTGAAAAACCATTGTACGGTTGCTTGTGGTGATGATTGAAATTCACAAGTAAATATTGCATCATGTTTTGCAACAACTTCAGTATCGGCTAATGGTTTAATAACAATCGGTGCCGAACGAACATTAATATCAGCTGTTTCTTCAGCTGTACCAGCTGTATTTTCTGCTCGAACAGTAATTGGACCCGCATGTTTTGTTGTAATATTTTTAACGATTAATGTTGCAACGCCAGTTTTGACATCGAATGTTGTTTCATAACCATCCTTAGGCGAAACAGGTTTGCCTCCAATTAACCAAGTAACTTTAGCCTGTGGCAAAGCATCGATTTGACAGTCAATTTTCCCGGTTTCTGTTTGATTAACCGTAATCGATTGTGGTTTTTTAATAAATGTCGGTTGTTTTTGTATTGTAATTTTACTCTTTTTCGATTTAATTAAACCGGCAACATTAGTCAATTGTGCTTGATATTCACCGATATCGTCTTGTGTAGCATTTTTAATTATAAGAAAATATTCATTCGTTTTCGTATCTTCTTTGAATTGAAATCGAGAATCAGTTGTCGATGTTAGTTCTGTATTATTTTTAAACCATTGACATGTTGGCCGAGGATTACCAGTACCAGAAATTGAAAGAATAAGATCTTCACCTTTTGTACCTGTATAAGTTGCGTCAAGATCACGAGTAATAGCTGGTTTGATAGCTAAATAAGAAAAACAAATATATAATTAGTTGAGAAGAAAAAAAAACTTTGAAAACATACGTTTGACAAGTAAATTCGATTTTCCTTCGACTTCTCCAGCTGAATTAGTTAATTTAACTGAATAAACAGCTTTATCGTCCACCGTAGTATTACTAATTGTTAAAACTGATAAAGTTGGCGTTTCTTGTGTAATAACAAATCGTTGATCATTTGCTGGAATTGGTTTACCATCTTTAAACCAAGTAATTGTTGGTGTTGGATTACCAGAATATTGACATTGAATACGAGCAGTTTCACCGATATTAACTGCAACATCGACTAATTTATCAATTTTAGGTTTCGTACAAACGGACACTGTAGCGTTGGCTTGAACTTTATCAACTGTATTTTCAGCAACGACTGTATATTGTCCTTCATCAGCAGGTTCACCTTTGAGAATAGTTAATGTATAGATGCCATCTTTTCTCGCATCGACTTGATGTTTTGTCATCGTTGGTTTTATTGGTTGACCTTTGAATAACCAAGATACTTGAGCTTTTGGATTGCTTACGATTTCAGCTGTAAGCACAACTGATTGACCAACTAAAAGAATCGAATCTTTGGGTGGTTTGATGATTTGTGGTGGACCTACAGAATGCAAAATAAAATCACAGTTCAATACGAATAAAAGAAATTTACCTAAGACTTCAACGTTTCCTTCTGTTTGCAGATCTTCATATTTAGCTGTATAAACACCTTTATCTTTATCTTCTGCAATCGGTATGGTTAATTTATGAACTAAACCATTAACAGTTTCTTTATTATCAGTTATAGGTTTGCCATCTTTAAACCATTGTAAAGCAATATTCGGTTTGTTAACTGCACATTGCAGTTCACATTTATCACCACGTTTAACTTTCAGATTCTTTAATTTTTCAGTAAAATCAAATGGTTCTTCTTTGACAAATAATTGTGCATCAGTTTTTGTTGCTTCATCAAGTGCACAAGTAATTTTCGAATCATTTTCATTCAATTGACAATCTTTCAAAACTAAACGACGTACTTTACCAATAGCTAATGTTTGTGCACGTTGAGCTGGTACTGGTTGATCATTAATATACCATGTAACAGGTGCTTCAGGTTCGGATACATTACATTCGAACGCTGCATTTTTACCTTCGTGTACAGTAATATTTGATAATGGTTTTGTAAATGTATAAAGACCAGAACGTGGTCCACCACGACCTTTACCAGCTCCAGGTTTCGATCCACCTAATCCACGGCCATCATCATCACCTAAATCATCGCCAGTGCCCGTACCTGAACGTGATCGACGTCTAGCATAATCACTTGGTGATAAGCCTTGCAAATCGCCAGGTTCGAGTTTATCAAATGTTTTGCGCTGTGCATCGCCCGTTAATTCGAAATGTTTCAATTGATATTGCCAACCTGGATCACCTGGTCCTTTTGGTTTACCTTTAGCTTTACGTAATTTACCCCAGTCAGGACCACCTTCACGTTCTCGTTGTAAAGCTTCTGCTTTACGTAAAATACTCTTGTAATCGATAACTTCTTCTGGTTTCGTTACGATAAAGCACGAAACCGATTTCGTTATTGTCGCATGAATATTTTGAATTGTAACCGTATAAATACCTGCATCGTTCGATAAACATTCATTAATTTCAAAGAAATGTGCATCAAGTTCATCATCATAATAAAGTGCATATTTGGGTGTATTTTCTGTAAATGTTTTTGTTCTTCCTTTCGACCAAACAACTAATGGATAAGGATCACCAGATACTCGACAACCGAACACAGCTGTTTGTCCTTCTAAACAGTTGACTTTCTCTGGTGTATCAATGAATGCAGCTGCTTCACCAGCAACAGTCAATGTTGCTTTAGTAACTTTTTCTCCGCCAGGATTTGCTGCACGACATTCGTACACACCTGAATCAGTTTCTTGACAATCAAGTATTTTTGCTGTCCATGTATTCGATTGTGATTCATATACGATTGATATACGTTCGTTTTCATCGAAAACCTTGCCATCTTTAAGCCATGTTAATCGTGGATATGGTAAACCAGTAACTTGTACGGTAGCTTTTAATATTCCACCAACAGGAAACGGAGAATCAACGAGATTTTTAACGAAATTCGGTGGTGCCAATGCTAAAATATAAACAGAACGATAGATTATTCGTATGCTTTTTTCTTCTTCTTATAACAACAAGCAAAATAACGTACGATATAAAGTCAATTTTCCAACAGAGAATGCTTGTCCTAATGAATTCGATGCTGTACATGCATAAGATCCAGCATCTGAATTTTTTGCATTGGTAATTGTGAATACAAACCAACCATCTTTTAATTCTTTTAATGCATATCTAAATAGAGAAATCACGTTTTGTTTTTACAGGTATTCTGTGTTCGAAACTATTTCTCGTACCGTCCTTTTAATTCAATAGACTTTTGATTAAATGTAAAATCTATTTTCGGTTTTGGATAGCCAGCTACTTGAAAACGTATATCAATATCACAATTTTCAACACCTTCCATTTTTTCTATTTTTTGTAAAAAGACAGGTGCAACTTCGACGGTTAATGTTGCTGATGTTTTCGTTGTACCAAGTGGATTCGTTGCCGTACATATATAAAAACCTCCATCTTCCAATTGAACATTTTTAATACTCAACGAATAAGTGCCTCGACGTTCTTCAGCATTGATTTTTCCACGATTGGCATCGAAATCAATGGGTATTGCATCTTTCGACCAGATTATTTTCGGTTCAGGAAAAGCATGAATTTGTGTTTCAAGACGTGCAATACGTTTCAATGGTACTAATAGATCTTTCAACGGTTGAACAATAACAGGTGGTGATGAAATTCGAACATTGATTTTGCGCGTGATACGACCAAGATTATTCGAACAAATAATTTGATATTCGCCAGCATCTTGTGCTGTGGCATGATAGATACGGAGTTGATGATGTGTACCGTCGGATATAATTTTATATTTGCTATTATTAGTTAGATCATTAGCGAGATAGGACCATTTAACACTCGGCGGTGGTAGCCCGGATATTTCAACATTAATTTCACAATCTTGTCCATCGACAACACTAACTGTTTCTGGTACTTTGACAAAAGCAGGTGCGACTTCAATGAGAACTTGCGCGTCAGAAACACTCGTTTCATTGCCAACAGTCGCTTTGATACTGTAATAACCAGCATCAGCTGGTGTAGCTTGTTTGATTGTTAAGACGTGAACCTTATTTCCTTTGACAGATACATCAATACGATCAGATTTCGAAATTGGTTGATTATTTTTCATCCTGAGAAGAAAAAAAAGAAATGAATCATATTTTGATTTCGATCATAAAAATAGAAAATACCAAACAACTGTCGGTACACCATTTTTAATATTAAGTTCACAATCTAATGTCAACGGACGTCCTTGTGAAACTGATGTATCACGTAATGGTCGTTCAAACAAAGTACTCAAACCTAAAAATTCCATTAAAACCAATATTTTATCACTGAATAAATCGATTCATTTTGTTTTCCTTACCAGCAATACTCAAATCGATTTCAGTTGAAGTTTTTCCTGCTGTATTAACTGCCGTAATGACATAAGTACCAATAACATCAGCTATAGCTTTTTTAATAGTTAAATAATGAGTGTCATTATCCGATCGCAATTGATATAAATCATTGGATGCAATAGCCATGCCTTTTCGTGTCCATGTTACAGTTGGTGTTGGTGCACCAGAAACTTTAACAAACAATTCAACACTTTCACCGGCATTGACTTCAATTGATTTCGATTTATTGACTATTTGAGGTGGATGTTGTTCACCAGTAAGTTCTAATTGTACTTCACGAGATATTTCCGAAAGACTATTTTTAACAATACATTTGATTGTACCACGATCACTATCGCTAACATTATTAATACGAAGAACGACTAAACCACGTTCTTCACTTATGGCAATTTTGCCACCTGTCTGTAAACGTTTACCATTGAGAAACCATTGTACTTCTGGTTTTGGACTGCCAGTAACTCGACAATTAAATTCAGCAATTTTTCCTTTGACAGCTGCTGTTGATTTAGGTTCAACAGTGAATGATGGTGGTACGCCTTTCATTTCTAATTGTCCTTGAGTACTGACTTCTCCTAAATTATTCTTCAATACTAATGCATATTTTCCGATATTTTCCTGTTTAAATTGTTTAATATTTAAAACATGAGTATTTCCATCGTTCGAACGTTCGGTTTTCGTAAAAAGATTTCCATCAGTTGATGTTGAATTTGTTATTGGTTGACCATCTTTACTCCATTGTTTTTCGATATCATATTTAGATTTACATGTTAATGCACATGGAGAATTAAGATCGATTTGTAAGGTAGCTAAACCTTGAACAAGAACTGGTTTTTGTGTTATTTGTTGAAGTTGTTCAAGTGTAAGTGCTGCTGCACTTGATCGTCGTCGTGCAGGCATTGCTGGTGCTTGTAATTCGCCTGCAGCTTCTTCAAACGCAGCCTTCTTTCGTTGATCAATTGAATGTGCAACTTTTTTGACATGGCACACACTGATCGTATGACCATATGTATTCTGTCCTTGAGCTTTATAAACACCTATTTTTTTATGTTTTGGACTAACGTGTAATTGATGTCGAACTGTATGAGGATTTAATGTTTCAGTTTTCTTCTCGAAACCATCTTCGGCAACGATTTTATATTCATTAAATAACCAAATAAATTCAGGTAATGGATTTCCAGTTATGACACATTCGAGACTAGATAAAGAAAAAAATATAATTACAATTACCAAAAGAAAAGAGAAGAAGATATAGGAAATTACGTGAGAGGATCATTTTCATTGATAAATAATTCGGTTTCAAGTGGTTGAGAAAACGTCGGTTTTCCTTCGGGAATTACAAGTGTACTCGAACGCCGTCGAGACGTATTAACAGTAGGAGTATCATTAGACATTGTTTCGTTTTCCTTGCCACTGACGCCCGAAAATGAAACTTGAGTTTTGCTAAAAATGTAAAAAGAAAACACAAAACTAGTAACGTTTATAGCAATAACATAAAGTAGAACTCGTCTAATAACAATCAATCATAAAACGATACTGAATATTCTTGCCTACGAGCAACTGATCTTATCCATCATAGAAACGCGTATGTATGTATATGGAAAGATTATTTTTGCAATAAATAAGCTCATATAAGATTACTGGTCAATTCATCTCTGTCGTTTACCTCCCTCGTCGATTCGATGCCATTTTTATTGATATTCGTTTTCACAGTAGGAATAAGTAAACGAAGACGAAGAAAAAAAAAGAACTTGAAGAATTTTCTGTACTACTATTGTTTATATTCCATCAATTCTGTCATTGACTCATATGTTTGCCTCGATGTAAATATAACTGTGTTGTTGGGTGGACGTCGAGAGTTTTCTCTACGTAGGATATAGACAATAACCGCATCAAAATACATAACGTTATTCTTTTTACATTTCCTTCTACGCCTCCTTCTTTGTCTAGATTTTTTTTTGCTTATAGAATCTAAACTTTGTTTCTTGGACTGTCATACTAATAACCATCTGTAACCAATTCGTCTCTTGCTTCTTATTTGAGAAACTATGCACATTGCTGGATTTTCCAGAACATTTTTTCTTGTCTTTCTCTACTGTGCTACGTGTACGTGTCTATGAATAATCTCTGCTATATACTAGAATGTCTTTGACAACAAATGACGCATTGCTCGAAAAAAAATCGAAATAACTTCTCGTATAGTTGCTATATAGAACAGTTGAAATGCATGAAAGATTACAAACTTAGAAACGCATATAATTAAACAATTATTTATCTTGTACTCTTGTATGTTCTGATGAAAATTAATTAGAAAGAAAATAATAAACAAAATCTTTTTCTTCCTTTATCTTGAAGATATTTTTGTATATTTTTATTAAGCAACTGCTTATTAGCGGAAAACTGGAAGAAGAAATAAATATGTCTTATTTTGCATTCAGGTTGACTCATGTGGACGTTTCCATTTGCATTCCTCATCATATCATATCATGTCAACAAGTATCCGTCATAGAAAAGGCTTCTATTTTTCTTCCTTTTTGACAAGGATATTTGAGTTGATAATAAGTCAAACGAACTATTATTTATTTATTTATTTATTTCGTAGACATTTTTTTCTCTATTGTCTAATACAAAGAAATATTATCATTAAAGTTAGCTATTTAAATAGAAATAACAAATAGATTTCTCAACCTTGGAATTACCACAGTATAGAATATACGTCTATCCAACGAAAAGAAACATTAGGAAGTCATAATTACATGAATAGTCTGTATACGAAGTTCTATTAGCTTGAATTTATGTTTATTACAGTGAGTACAAGGAAAGATCATTGCGGTACTTATAGAATAGTAACGTCTACTGAGTAAAAATAACTAATCGTATACTAAAAGAACACATCTCGACTATGAGTGTGGGCTATAAGCACATTTCTCTTTTCTCTGTTTGCCAAAATAGCAAATCAGATATTTCCGCAATTGTTTTTTTGTACTTGACTAGTGTACAAGTAATTCTTACTCATTTGTTGCTCGTGTTGATATTTTGCCCACGGTTGTTTTTTTCGTAGGTGTGAGTAAATGCATTGATACAATTGCTAAAAGAGAACAAATGTTTTCTTTCGATTAAATTGTTTTTCTGTCATTATTCTCAAAACACACGAACCTTGTTTGACGTTAACTTGACATGCACTAACACCTTCGCCTAATTGATTTTTAATGACAATTTTGAATTTTCCTTCGTAATTCGTTGAAATTTTATTGACAGTTAAAATCGAAGAAAATATTTCAAGATTTCGTAATTGATCAATTTGAATATTTGATGAATTTTCGAGAATATCTGATTTGAAATACCATATTGCCTAGAAAATCGTCGATATTAAAAGCAAAAAAGATTAAATTGAATTCTACTTTTGGTTCCGGATGACCAGTAAAATGTACTTCGAGTTGTAATTTATCTCCATTGTTGATTGTTATTGTTGGTTTAAGACGAAGAGAAAATTTCGGTCGAATTGGTTCTTGTTCGACAGCTGCATCATGTTGTAATTTCTCCGCTACAGCTAATGTAATCGGAGGTTTTTCGGTTGGTACAATCAAATTTGATTCAACATCGAACAATTCTTCATGATCTACAACTTTGTCTGTTGTTGATGATACCACTGGCGGTATGTGATCAATTGTACTTTCTAAATTATGATTTTTCATTGGTTCGAATGAAGCTGCTAGAACATCTTGAACCATTCGATGTTGTTCATCAATATTTGCAGTTTGATCTGGCATTGTTGCTAATGGTAATAGATCAGATTGAATAGGCACTGACAGAGATTCTCCAGTTGATTTTTCATTGATTATTGTCAATGAAATGATTGGTAATGGATCATTGATTTCATTCGATGTTGTTGTTGTTGTTGTTGTTGTTGGTTGTGGTGGTGGCAGTGGTGATGGTAATGAATTTCCTTCTGTTGTTACAATAATAGCTTCTGGTTTTTGTTCATCAATCGATGTATTCGAACATGGAATATTAATAAAATCAACAATATGATTCGATGATAAATCTAATGATTCTTCGATTTTATGTACAGTATCTGTTGATGGATTTCGATGATCTTCGATTGATAATGAATCAATTGAAATCGATGTTATCGAATAATCATCATCCGATTGAACTGATGCTGAAAATTCTTCACTTGGCATTCGAATGCCGGTTATATGTGTTTCTTTAGCTTCATAGAATTCATCTCCGATATGAATCGTTTCAATAACATGATCAAGATCATTGGGCAGATAAGTTGAAACAGATTTTTCGATTTCTTCAACTGTTCGATTATTTGAATCATGTTCCGACGATTGATTGACATACTCTTCATCGACATATTCATTACTTGCCGGTGTTAATGTCGATATACGATATATTTCTTGTGGTAAAACATGCGAATGTGTTTCATTATCAACAATAATATCAGACCATTGTTCAACATGATTGAGAACTTCATCGAGTGAATTCGGTGATGAAGAATTTTCTTGTGTTGGTTCATCAATCAAATTCTTTGATTCGTCTTGGACGGATGATTGGTGAGAATGTTCTGGAATCGTATGTAGATTTGGAATGTCCTCATAAATATGTTCGTCAAGTGTATCATCGATGGGTGGTGGTGGTGGAAGATCAAATGGAATTCCAATTTGAGTTTGATAATTCGAATGCGTATCGTCACTTTCAACTTGTTCGAACGATTCAACATGATTAAATTTAATTGCTGGATCGAAATATGCAATATGTCGTTGTCCGTAGAGATCTTTGGTTGTTGAATAATCAAAATGATGTTGTGATTCATTTGATGAACCTTTGTCATTGATAGATAAATACAACGAATCTTCATTCGATATCGAACTTTTCCTTTCATCATAAACCGATTCACCATTCGATGAAATGTCCTGTATACTTCGTTGACCATCATCAATTTCATGATAATCACGATTCACATTTGTGTCATCATCTAAATCATTCGTATTGACAATAACAATTGTTTGTGTCATTGCTTGACCATGAATATTCTCGACAGAAAATCGATATAAACCTTGCAAATTCGGATGAATCGATTCGATGATTAGAACCGATGAACAATCAGCATGAACAATGACAGCATTTTCAACCGATTGAAAATCTCTCGTATTTATATATTGTACTTGCCATTGACATCGATATTCGGACGTTGATGAAAGATATTCAACGAGAAAATGTAATTGTTCACCTGGATGATAATGATAAGATGTTTGAAGTAAACGTGAAATCGTCGGAGGAATACAATGATTGATTGATGTTAAACATTGACTGTTTTCCGATGAATTATTCGATGTAGTTTGATCGATAAATAGAAATGCACTTGATTCATCATGATATTTACCATTATCGTAATTAATATGAATTGTATAGACTTTTTCATCTTGTTGTGAACAATTTTGTATTTCTAACCAAAAAAGATTTTCATCGAGTCGAGAACCGAATTGATATTTGGTTGTATTTTGATTTGGAATTAAAATATCGTTCAAACGCCATTCGATATTCAATAGTTTGGGATCGAATGATTTGCTTAACGAAATTTTTGCTTCGAATTTTGCTGTATCACCATGATGAACAGTTAGAGATTTAAGTTCTTGTTCGAAATTAATTTGTATGAAATCCGTTCGTGTATATTCATTTTCTTCATCGATCGATGACAGATTCGAAAGAAAATCTTTGTCAATCGTCATATAGTCGATTGTTCGATAAAAATCTTTTCAAATGAGAGAAGAAAAACACAACTCTATCAGAAAGAAATACAAAACTGAACGTTTGCAACAATCGATCATTGGTCAGTTATCCTAATGATCTAATCATAGAATAACGATAAAAAGAAAAAGAAAGCCATCAGCAATCTCTTGAACAATCATCACCAGAAAAAAGATACTTTTCTTTCTTCTTCTTCTTCTTCTTCTTCTACATCTTGTTCTTTTCTTTCTCTTCGTTCCCATTATTATCATCCATTTAGATTCATTGCTTCTGTTTATGTAGTAAGGAAATAGAATGACCGATATTCTCATATTTCATCTCGAGACTAGCAAAACAAAAGTTCGAACTGTTTTGTATGAACTTCAGCTGTTGAGAGATATCCATGTCAACGTATACGATAGAAGATTATTGATAAGCATTTCAGATCATTAGAACAAACGTTCAGTTAATGATAGAGAAAAACTTGATGAACGGACAATTGATTTTCCTTTCTCTCTATATCAATAGGTAGTCAGTCAGTCGTATTATTATTGTACGTGTTTCTACCTTGTCTATCATAATAACTTTATTATGATCTCGAATCAATATCAATTGATGAACTATGTTAATCAACTGTCAAAAATAGATGGAATATTATTATTTTCTTTGAGTTTTGTATTATATTCGAGAAGAAAGAAGAAACATAAATGTCTGCGTTATCGTTTTACAAAAAAAAAACAAATCCAAACTAAATTTTACAATTAGTCGTCAATTGTTTCACATCTAAACGAAAAACGAAATTCGAATATTGCCTTTTAAGATCTCGAATATCATCATACCGCCGGATACGACACGTCCAGCCATGCACAATACTGGAATTCTTGTCCATGTTTTATCCTCTAAAATCAATGCATAGAAAACCCAAATTTTCAATGAAAATAAAACAGAAACGAAAATAACGAACGATTATCGATTTTTAATTTGACTTCTAATGTTTCAACAACATTATCAATACTCGTTGCTTGACAACAATATGAACCTTCATCACAATATAAAACCGATCGTATACAAAGAATACATTGGCCTGTTGTCGGTTCGTATCGATACCATAATCGAACGCCTCGTTTTTCGACACGTTCACCATTTGCAAACCAAACAATTGATTTAATTCTTTGAAAACGAACATAACATTCGAGAAAAACATTTTCATTGAGACGACATTGATAGGTTTCCGAAAGGCGACTTAAAAATAGTCGATCACTATTGATCTTTGCTGGCGGTGTCGTCGTCGTCATCGTTGTTGTTGTTGTTGTCATTTCTTCAACAAGAGAAATGCATAAAAAAGCAAATCTACGTATACATATGGAAATATGAAGATGTGAGAGAAAATATAGACAAAAACAAGTGTGAAAAGAAATCATTCGAATAATAATAATAATAATAATAATAATAATAAAAACATACAGATCAATCGAAATGTCATGAACAACGAAGGTCATGTTGATAAACATGAGTTTTCTCGGGTTTTTGCTATAGGTATTTATTTTTATACAGAAATCATTTGTTTCGTATTTGTATTTGTAGATCAAGGCACAATTATTTACTATTGATTAAACATAGTAGAAATCAAACGTAGTGAACCACATCTGTTAAACCGATTGTTATTGATATCATCCTACCATTTGAGATCTAATTAAGTCCAAGTGTGATGTTTTTTGTCCTTGGAATTGTTATTAATTCGAATGTTTTTTTCCTTTTCCTTCTTCTTGTTCTCTGTGAGTATCAATTTACTATCCTCAGTCGTTTGACATCTCGACCACTATCATCTAATGTTAAACGGCAGGTGACTTGTCGCTTGTAGGCAAATATGATGGATATTTAGATTGATTACATTCCGAATGAATCGAGATCAATGGAAACATCGTTTTGATTTTCTCTTAGAACAATAAAATATCTTATCTTGAGATTTGTTTCTTTTCGACGACAGAAAACTAACTTTCTCATAAATCAATACAATAAAAATTTAGTCAGTCATCACATCATTCATCGAAATCAGACCGTTCGACATCGACTTCTATTAATAATCATGAGTGTTGATAATTATTTTTCAGACGCACACATACACATTGCGTATTGTGTCTATGTGAGTAATCGTTTACTCACTTACATGAATGCAAATAAAGAAAAGGAAAAACAGAAGGAGAACGAGGAAGAGGAAAAGGAAGCAAAGAATATTCTTGTTTCTTTTTTTCTCTCATCAATAGACAGTCCAAGATAAATAAATTCCCAAAAATAGTTCGACAAAATTAGCAAATATTTATCCGAGGAAAAAGACGTGTTCCTTTGAGATGTTTTTCCTGTAATTGTTAAAAAGAAAAGCCGACATTGTGTTTCAATAGTTTAAGATGAAGTCAATACTTATGTGTGCATTTCCTTTCACAATTGTTAAAATGTAAAAACAAAAAAAAGAACGAATTACTTTTTCTTCGGAATGATTTCGAAGCAAAAATATGAAATCTAAGAGAAAGCAAACTAACGAGCTAACATCGTTACATCCGGAACGTCCGGAATTATTCTAACTGCCGGATTTGTTTCCGTTCTCTTTAATCACGATGATATATCGATATATATATTAAATTTTTGTCCTTGACTAGACTAATTTATCCGAAAAGAAAAAAAAAAGCATAATAATAAAAATCGATTTTGTTTTGGAATAAAAATGGTATTTCTTTGTTTTGTTTCTTTTGTCACCATATCTTCACACACATACGCACAAACAAGTGCACAGAGAAAAAAAAACAAGAGAGAAAAGAAGAACGACAGCATATATAGGTACAGTAGAAGAAGAAGAAGAAGAAGAAATGAGTACAATTGCAATTGTATGGAACGAAAAGAAACGTTGAGTGACATGTAACAAGAATAGTGTAGTAATAATAAAAAACGAAAACGAAAATTGTTTTAAGACTATAAATTTTATGATAAAATATCCACTTCAATATCTTCATCGCATTTAGTTAATTCAAGTACTTGATGATGCTGAGCATTAAATAGACCCGAACGATGTTCTTTAGCTGCTTGTCTTTGTTCTTTACGTTGTCGATATTTTAATGCTTTTTCAATACGTTGATTTAGTGGATCACTTTTATTCGATGACAACGATGAATAACCATCACTTTCATCATTCACTGATCCACTATTACCGATTAAATTAAATTTAATAATATTTTTAATACGTCGATGTTTATCATCGTTCATTCCGGAAAAATCGAGAATAACTTCAGTTTGATGTGGCAATAATTGTGGTCCATCGGGCTGTAAAATTCTTATGATTTCTAATTGTTCACGTCTTCCAAGTTGTTCATTAATAATTCTCGTCAGATCTTCAGTTGTCGATGTTTGTTCATTGCTTGTCATTTTCGACCATTGTTTCGTTGGCAATTGTCTACCATGATGATTCGAACGCGTTTTTGATCGAGTTTTTGGTGATGATGGTGCACTACGTTGTGGCGCAGGCAAAAGACTAGACGGATTGGGAAATTGTTGAAATAACGAACGTGTATCATCCAATTCGGAAAAATAATCATTCTCAAAGAAATCTGATAGATCGGATTGACCAATAAAATCGGCTTCAATACCAAGGAAAAGATCATCGACAACACCTGTACTATGACAACCATTGATTTCCATATACAAATCATCGGAACAAACCGACATCGATTTCGATGATGTTAAATGATTGGTGGATGTTTGAACATTATTGAGAGCAGCTGTTAAATCCGGTTGAGAATTACTTCGTGACATAGATGCAAGCATATCAGAATTAAGAAATTGTTGAATGGATGTTTGACCATTATTATTATAAGTTAATGTTAATGGAGGAGGAGGCGTTTGTAAAAGTGGAGGATTTGTGATTGTTGTTGTTGAGTAGGAATTATTACGTATTCGATACGATGGATAAAATCCATCATCAAAATTTCCTAATGAAGATTGCATTATCTGAAAAAATCAACAAGATGAAATGGAAAAACCGTTTTTATCTTAGATATGACAAGACACAAAAAAAATATTCATTCTCCTAATCAGTAAAAGATGTTCGTTTACACCAAAATCTCGCTCGATAATCATCTGAACAAGATACAAATGCTGGAGCTGTTGGACTATGAACAATACATTTCACTGGTGCATTATGTCCTAGACTAAGTAAACGTTGTCGTTCTGCATTTCGAGAATTCCAACAACATAATGATGTTGCTTTCTCATCTGGATAGAGAATGTAATCTTCGGTATGATTAAATACACTTGTTGCTCGATGTTCTTGTTGACCATACGTGCCTGCACCCGTATAATTGATCAAACAACGCTAAAAACAGACAAAAATAAAAATAAAAATCTACTCATTGACTTCTCGTTGTTTTTTTTTGTTTGTTGGTCTTACACTTGTTGCTAAATTCCACAAACGAACTTGTGAATCTTTTCCACTTGTTAATAAATATTTCGAATTTTTACTAAACATTACTGAACAAACTTCTTCTCCGCCATGTTCACCATTGAATGTATTTATACAACGATTTGTTACACCATCCCAAATTTTAAATGAACCATCTTTCGATGCTGTTGCAAATAATTTCCCATTCGGTGCCCAACGTACGCATGTGATTGCTTTCGTATGTTGATCTTGTGGTTGAGTCGAAACAAAACATCGACCTGTTTCAACATCATACAAACGTGTCACCGGATGTTGAGTACCAACAAGTAACCAATCTCCAGTCGGATGAAAATTTAAACAACGTATATGATCAACTTCAGTAATCGAACGAAACGATTTCTTTGTTGTTGGTTTAGCATATTCGAAGAATTTTATTGTATAATCACGTGAACCAGAAACAAGAATCGATTCGTACGGGTGAAAATCTAGACAAGTAACTTCATCGGCATGATCATATAATGTGCGTATCACAGGATGATTATCCATTGATGTTTCAGCAGATGATGGAGCATAATCAAGACCGTAATTATTCTTAATTAGCATACTAAACAAAATAATAATAGTACAGAATAATATAGGTCATCGAGGGCAATTGTACCGATCGACATCGAGAATTTTGATTGATGCATCAGCTGAACCGGTGGCAATGACAGATCCAGTTGAATCAAAAGCTGCTGCACGACAAGGAGCTTTATGAGCAGCTACGTAGAAAGTTTCATATGAGCCAGCATCGGGCGTTGTGATTGATGAATCCGATTCGTAATCTAAATCCAATCCTAATCAAACAAAAAACGATCAATCTATTTTCCATAATCGATAAGAGACAAAAACAATTTACCAATATCTTGTACATTATCCGTAACAACAATCGATGATCTCCGTGCTTGTTCTAATTGATCTTCAGCTTTTAAACCTAATTGTACAATATGTGATAGTCGATCTGATGGTGCACACGATGGTGAAACCTTAAAAAAAGAATATTTCAATCAAACAAAACATGTTTATGTTTATTTTTACTTGTAAAAGATTCGATAATGAGAGAGCTAATTGTTGATGACCATCGTAAAATAATTGTGAAATAATGAGTCGATATGTTGTTTCTCGTAGACGTGTTTCACTTCGAATCTAATTAATATCTTTTCGATAAAAATCATATTAAATTGAAAATCGATATTATTACGTACAATTTGAGAGTTATTTAGAGAAGCAGACGTAGGCATAGAGTCCATGTTGACTTAGCGTCTTTTTTTTGTTGCTTCTTGATCTTATTGGGAAATGTGAATAATATATAATGACGTAAAATACGAAGGACAAGAAAGGACGACTAAGAAAAATCAAAGAAACGAAGAACTTTTTCTTTTCTTTTTCTTGTTCTTCTTCGTCTTCGTTTTTTCTTCTCTCTTTTGTTGTTGTTTTTGTTTTCGATTTTCTTATTGGTTATTATAAATAACTTATCTTCGCTCGATCCGAGCCTGTTTCTAAGCATGCAGATGTCGTGTCTGATCATTCATTATTAGACACAATAAAAGAAAAATCGAGCAAGAAGTTTTTTTATTAGCAAAAAATTATATAATAGCATGTAAATTAGCATGTAGAATTTCTTCAATTCTACACTTTAAAATCCGAATCAATCAAACAAGGTTCAAATCATTACAATTATGATTCGACCTAGTAGTAGTAGTAGTAGTACACCTTTCTTTTTTTCGACACTATTTCAATATTCATTCAGTTACATTACTCCTTTTTCTTTCAAAAAATTTAAATCTTCGATGTGCCATCCACCCTTTCGTCTCTTCTCCGCCTCTTTTTAATTCAATTCATATTCACACGTGTATAGTTAGAACAAAGAAATGAGTATATGGCTAGAGACTCTGATTCTTTCTTTTTTTTTTCGAACTAATTTTCGTTCATATATAGAAATTATTTTCAAATCATATCTCTACTTGATTACACCTCATAATAATAGCTGACGGTTCATTCGACCGCGACTTTACACACACATTCGCATCTATTCGATTGACCATATTACATATATACATACTAGAAGATATGTATAAGGTCAAAAAAATATAATTTAAAGATGAAAAGTCTTCGAAATCGAAATTACCCTATATATCTGTTTTAACATTTTATTTGATTCTTTAGTCTTTACGTTTTTTTTCTTTCTTGTTCTTCTCCTCAATATACGATCGTCAATGTTCATATTCAAACATTTTTAATTTCTGTTATCATTTTTTTTTCTTACGTGTCTTGTACTCGTCACTGCGTTTGCCTACACGAATCAACTCATCGTTTTGCTTCATTTTGTAAGAAAAAAGAAACCGAATGAAGAAGGTCACTTGTATATATGATACACATGTATGTACAAGCATTTTCATATCTATCATATACATATATAGACATTGATCTTATTGACATAATGAAACCGTCTCTTTTTTCTCCTCTATTTTTGATTGCATATTACACAGTATAATTGATCAAACCGAAGAAAAATATAACTAGAATACAAACGTGAAAGGTTTTTGTCCTTTTTTTTTATTTGAATTATTTGCTTATTAGCGAGAAGAGTTGGATTCCACCTTGATTTTGTTCCTTTTTCTTTTCATTTTGCTCGTTGAATACTACTGATTGCATCATTTGAGCATGTCGCACATATATGCATTGACACGATTTAGTGGTCAATCGATTGGGTTGAACAAACGATGAGCTCAAATATAGAACCAACTCTTACGTTTGTTATATATGTGAATTCTCACCTGAGGGTAATCTTATTCAAATAATTCTTCTATCGTCTTTCGTCTGGCTGTGTCACTCTCATTTTTCTACATTCTCTCTCGCTCTGTCCTTCTTCTTTTGATCACTTACATGTTCATATGCATTTGTATATGCATATTCATCTTATTTTTTCCTGTTAGTAAGATATACATATATGTATGACTGTTAAACCAGGGACAATATTATGTATATAAT
>ERZ778019.1074-NODE-1074-length-41379-cov-13.357105_pt1 | contig 41379 bp, 44 predicted proteins | sample MGYA00375749_ERZ778019 | MGnify/ENA primary metagenome ERZ778019 (study PRJEB29350, sample SAMN05389821) | bioreactor metagenome | isolation source: Ammonium sulfate bioreactor | place: South Africa: University of Cape Town | collected 2014-03-17 ... | reverse complement strand
AGAGAGAGAGAGAGAAGAGAGAAAGAGAACGTTTCTGTTTGCTTAATCATCATCCTTCTAACTGTCATAGTTGATCATAAAGACATGGGTGTTGAGAATATCGCCGTTTATCTGCCGCCCGCAATACTTAATGACCAGGTAGAGAAGAAAAGAAAGAGAGAACGGAACAATCGATACTCGGGTGCCATCGACGACAACGATAGCCATTAGTCGAATAAAATCGTTGTCGTCGTCGTCGTCGTCGTTCTCACATGAAAAAAAAAGCGATCAATGAATTGAAAAGCAGAACATATAGCATAGAAGTGATATGACATTCCAACGATGAATTGAAATAAACAGGTTATCACAATCATTATTTGATCATTAAGAATATATACAATCGTCTTTACTAGCATTTTATCATTGATGACAATATACATGTCGATGCTCATTATATGTATATAAAGAATGAATATATAAAGACTCTCGTTCTCTCACAACAGGTAGTCTCATTGGAATTGAATAGAAGAGAGAACGAGAGAAGAAAAAAAACGGAACACTGTCGATAATGATATCAGACAGAAACAATTACACCTCTTTGCTCCGACGATTCTATTCATTCGAAGAAGAAAATGATGTATATACATGTATACATGCATGATGAGAAAATGATAGTTTTGAAATAAATGTCTTTTGAAAGCGACTGTTATTCATTGATATAGCATAGATATTATTCCTTTCTTTTTAGAATACATATTTTCGATAAAACGAAAAGAATTCGATTCAATTTCTCGTATTTCATTTCTTGTTTTTTTTTATGAAAGAAGAAAAAAGAAAACGTTTTTACAAACACACTCATTGCCAGTATGAATAATATACAAAAGAAGAAGAAAATGTCAGGAGTGAAAATAGTGATATACAAGACACATAAACACACAGTTAGAGTTTATCGAAACGAAAAAAAAACCGTAGCGTTAAAATAGCAGATTAGTTAGTGTTTTTGTTTGTGTTCATTTCGATATTTATTCTGATCCTCGTTTCGTTCATCTTTATTGAGATGATTTCGCGCTCCAGTAAGAACATTTTCCACAGCTTGTGTTGTCGAAACAATCGGTTGAATCGCTGCCGACGGCATTTGTCTCAAAATTCCTCCAAAAAGCCCTAAAAGACCGGTACGTCGTCGTCCTGAGCTCGCTTCCGTTCGCAATTGATGCGACGTTGCATTGAGTCCTTGTCTCATCGCGCTAATCGCATACGAAACACCTTCACGTAGATCATTTGGTGGCGGGTGATTTCGTGCCATGATTGCCTGTGGAGTTGATGCACTGTTAATCGAACCATTGGCCACCGATGAAGATGACGAAACCAATTCCAAACACAACAAAGCCGTGAAATGAGCACAACGAACAACTTGACTACTCAATTCAATCAATGCTAATGTCGTACTCGTGGTAAACGATGACGTAGCACGTTGAAAACCGTACATAATTCGTCCGTCGCGAAGATATTGATCGATTGGCAAGTAGAATAGATCTCGTATGCCGGTGAATAATTGCGAAAATGAGGAGAGAGGAACGATACCTTTGATGACATCGGTGGCACAAATATCATTTTTACATTTATTTTGAATAAATTCTAATAAACGATCGAGTCCTTTGATGCCTTTCTTGTGCGAAATGCGTTTGAGATAGATATCAACTTTAGCTAACTGTGCTAAGCCAACGCAGAGATTGACGAGTGCGTTTTTAATCGAGGCGTCCGTGCCTAAGAGTTGTTCGCTACGAAATTTACCGGTAAAATCAATACGAATGTGACAATCAGGCGAGAATACGAAATGTTTAATGAAAATCGACGATTCATTTGATTGAGATGAATCGCTGGGTGTTGCTGTTGTTGTTGGAGATGAAGCGTAGTGTGACGATGGTGAAGCACTTAGTTCAGAGCCGGATGTTGATGCCGATGGAGCGTAATCATTGTTTGCTAATGGTTCAATATCTTTAAAAGAAAACTTTTGTTTTTTTTTTGAAAATAATAAATTCAGTTTGTTTACTTGGACTTGGGATTGATGAATCACGATTGACTGTTGGCGGAATTATAAGATTGACAAAGAAATTTTGCATAAAAAGTAAAGTATCCTATTCAACAGATAAATTCAATCGATAGGCTTGTTTTATTCGTGAAAATCTTACGTAATCGATATTAATTCGTAGTGGTTGGAGTGAAACTTTGATTTCACATTCCAATGGTTCAGATGATGTGCTAGTGGAGTTGATGTCAGAATCAAAATCATCACTGAACTTTTTCGTAATATAACCTTCGGGTTTAGTGGTGAGAACTTTTAATACAAACTGAAAACGAAAATCGTAGCAAAAGAAAGTTTTTTTTTTTCGAATGAAGAAAAACAAACCATGTCTGCGTATGTTCGTTTGGGTGCTCGTTCGGTGGTGTAGAGATATAAAAATTTGTCGATTTCTGATTTCGAAAGTACTCGATCGAGAATTTCGAATTCTTTGATGGCGAAAATAATTCGTTGAGAATATTTCTCTTCGTCATTGTATTCTTCATATTGAAAACGAGCTTTATTAATAATAAACTCCATACTCGTACGTAAATCTCGGCAAGGACCACCACGTTCATGTCGAGACGCTGGCGTCGTATCATAAGGACTGCATAACCGACCGCCAGCCTTTTCTCTACAAAAACAAAATCGTCATTCGATGAAATTCGCTTTTCAGTGAAATTACTGTGCGGGCGAAGAGGTTTTAGCCGATGTATATCGAACTGAATCGTTGATATTTAATTGAATTGGTTGCTGATGACTATCGTCTGATGATAAAAAATGAAATTAGTACGAAGAATTCGAGATCGGATAAAGAGATTTTACTTGGTTTTGGCTGAGCAAAATCACTTCCACCGTAAATATGCCAATTGAGAGAAATTTCTCGAACGGATATTCGCCATTTCGGCACAGGCAGATGAGCTGGTGCTTTGAGAATATCATTTCGTTGTAAAGGTTTTGCAAAATGATTTTCAACAATTTGTATCGGCGTTTCACTGAGAACATGAACCTCACATACACCATTCTGCGGCGGTCGACACATTCCGATTTCCGGTTGAATTAATTCGAAATCGAATTTATTATCTTCCGTCATTGTTGCTTCTCGAATTCTCGCTGCCACTGAACGATCATCATTCTCGTCACCACGACCATCACCATCGTCATCTTCGTCATCATAAGTCGATGACGAAAAAACAGGCCCACCCTCGATGTCCGATGATTGACTGCTGAACATCGAACTGGAATGTGTGGCATCGTGAATTCCGATTGATGATTGTTGCATCGAGTTTGACATTGGTTGATGATGATCGATCGATGCATCAGCGATTAACGAAGCTAAATCCGGTGTCTAGAAAATCGAAAACGAGTCAATCGAATATGTTTTCAACGAAAATCTGTATTTACATCATCGCTGCTTGTTTGTTCATTACTAATTCTCAATGGTGGATCGATGGATTTCTTCTTAGTCGATGGACTTGTTCGATTAGCTTCGATAATTTGCTGTTGAACATCGCCATTCGATGCGATATATTTCAATAATTCGATAAAAGCATTGCCTGAATCCGCACAAGTTCGAATGTTGATCATATTACATGATATACGAACGTCTAACACCGGTTCAGTCTAAACAGAGAATTTTACAAATCAAATCCGTTGTTGTTTTTTTTGTCTGTTGATTTACCAGAGGTGCATTTTCGGGTATTTCGTTGAAACAAATTCGAATACTAAATGCGCCACCGCTGATAACACAAACATGATTATTAAAAAATTCGATCATATTTCGATCGCGTTTTTGTTTCGAAAGATAGACCGCCCAATCATCCAAATTAATTCTAAATCAAATTCCATAAAATTTCCTTACATAAATCTTCATTTTTCTTACTCAAGTAAAATAGTTGTGCTATTTTTCACAAAAGTATTGATCAATTGTAACGAATCAATCGCGATAAAACATTCGGTTTCATGATACAAAGGTCTAAACCATCGAAAAAATCTTCGTTATCCGTGTTTTTTTCCATCATTCTTACCGATAAAGAGCAGCACAATAACGAAATTCCAGATAGCAATCCATTAACGTCGACGATGGGATGTAACCAGGCACATCGTCATCGGTCAAATCGAATAGATCTTTTAACTAAAAAACAAATCGTTTTTTTTTGTTTGAACAATGAGAAATTTTACTTGATTTATCCAAATATCAGCTTCAGCTATATTTCTGATGTGAAGTAACGCGCCTTCGATGGCAAATGCGCCGCGAATCAGTTTCTGTTTGCCTTCTTCGAGCGTTCCGGTCGAACGGATTTCGAATGCAATTCGAATCATCGTGTCATCTTTTTTATACCGAGGAAATGCATTGCTCGACGGCAAACGTGTTAGTAAATCGGGCAGAACTCGACTAAAGATTTCATTCAACGAAGAACTCATTTTGTTCACTGTTCCATGAGCTTTTCAAACAAACGAATTCAATTATTAGTTTAAAAAAAAAACAAACAAAAACAGATTTACCATTGTGTTGAAGCAACGCAGAATGAGTTAATAAACAGAAATACTGAAGATTTGGATCGCCTTGATAACCATCGACAAGAGCGAGTGTCAAGCCTTGACCGTGAATTGCAAATTCACCGACAGTTGTCGAAGACTCGGTCTGAAACACAAACAAATCGATTTTTGAGTATAAATATCCATCGAATTTGATTCTTACTGAAGAATGTGCATTCGCAGCTAAATGAATATCTTTTATATTGACTTGTAAAACCAAACTATTCGGCGCTTTTTTCTTCGATTTCGGTGTCAAAGCACCTTGATCTTCATCGTCCGAGTAAACTTGATCCTCATCGGACAACTGAGTGCCCAAATGATAAATTAACGATCGACATGTTTGAAAATTCTGATGTTGAGTTTCGACACGTGGCCGTTCATCGAACGAGTTCATCAACGGTCGATTTACATTCGGCAGATCTTTATTCACCGGTACCGAACTCTCCCACATAAACAAATGATTGACAAACCGATTGTAAACTGTTTCTAAAAACGTGTGATCTGGTATGTAGAGTAAAACATATGGCAAGAGAATGTTCAAATTTAATTTCGTTTCCGAACTGCATGTGGCTAAGAAATTTTCGATGGTTTCCGTGTCCGAAACTTCGAGTATTTGTCGATTATCATTGACTGTATTCTTATTTTTTATTGGCAATTTATTATCGACCGTCGGCAAACGACATTCGATCGATTCGTATAAAGTTTCAGTTATTGTCACGGGATTTAGTTGATTCATGTAGAAATCTTTCAAGTCATTTAAATTTACAATTAATCTGCGAAAAATCGAAAATGCAAAAGATGTTTTCGAAAAAAAATCGTTGTTTTACTTTATTCGTTCGTCGTTAGTCGAAGTTATTCGCGCAATATGTGCTTGTTCGTTGTTTTCATTTCGATAATAAGCTAAAAACCGAGATTTTCAATTCAAAAAACAAAGAACAGAAAATTCTATCGAACCTTCAACTTCCTTGGCCGTGATTTTCAATGCAGTCGATTGATCTTGATCGAAATCCGATTGAAATTCGATCTGTTTTAAGTCAAATGTCATTGTTTCTTTATGTACACATTGGATCCACCATGGTCGACGTTTGTTCTTCGCTTGTAAGTCAGCAATTGGAAATCTAGACGAACTCGATTGAGAAAAAAAACAAGCTGATTTGTCGTTTTACCGTATGTGAAGAGCGCAATTCGATGAATTGACATTTAAAATTGTCAAAGATTCACTTGAATTCGCGTCTTTAGTCGTCGAATTTTGAGTATTTTGACAAGCATTGATCAAAAGATCGATTCGATCGAGAATCGAAATATCGAAATCGATTTGTGATGCTGCTAAACGAATGTTTATATCACTGAATGGACGTAAAGCCGCAAGCCGACGTGACAAACCACCATTTGGCTTTTTATTCTATTTTCAAATCAAATCGATTATTATTTTCCAATCAAATTTTTGCTTTCGAAAAACTACTTTCGTTTGATTGATATCGAAATTGAGTATAGAAATTTGAATAGCTGGCTGAACGCCATTTAAAGGCACTTGAAATGACGATAATGAGTCGATATTCGTTTCAACAGGTCGAATAAACGATAACAACTAACTCGAAAACGATAAAACAAACCGAGAAACTCATTGAAACAACTCACTCGATTGTAAACCATCGAATGTTCGGATTTCTTTGGAATATTTGTGTTCTCCGGTTGGAGACATTCGCATAGATCAACCGAACTAAATCGAATATCCAAGTCCAACGCTAAACAATTCTCGACCGATTGCTGTGAAAAATCGATGATCAACGGTTTGCCAATCAATCTAAAAACTCAATTTGACAAAATCTCGAATTATTTTTCGTCATACGAAAGATGATCTCTCAAACACGCTTGCGAATATTTCAATCGATGTTCGTTGATCTGTTTTTCATCGAGTATGCCCGAGGTGTTGATTGTTGAAATGCTTTCGAAATAATTGTTGGCAAATTCTTTCAATTGCTGACTATTGCTGATATCCTGATGAAGCAAACAGAGAGAGATGAAATTGAATTGCAAACGACATTTTGTGCTGATGATCGATTGATTTTCTTCGAGAAAACGCTTCGTTGCGTCTGAATGAAAGAGAAATTGAAAAAAAAAACGAAAGAAATTTGGTTAATCGAACCTTTTAAATGTGATTTGTCGATTTTGGAGTGATTCGTTGAAGTTGAATTCCGTGGAGAAGATCGTCGATGACCTGAAAATTCAATCAGTCGAATTCAAAAGCCAAGAAAGCACAAAGATTTCTACTCGAAATCGAAGCTGAATCCGGTCGACTACTTGTAAACGATGATTCGAGATCGATACTCTGTGACAAACCAGGAATCGACATGAACATCGATTCCGATGGATCTAAATTCGCGTGTCAAAACTTCGCATTTCTATTTCTCAATCGAAATTTACTCGCTGCCGCATTATCAGCATTACTAAAATGATAATATTCATGTTCGTATTGTGATTGTGGAGCATAGTATTGTTGAGCTTTATTTCGAATTTCCTCTTCTAAATTCTGTCGAATACGTAGAATATCGGCTTCAGTCATTGGTCGATTGTTTTTGGTTGCTGTATTGTAGAGATTGGCTTCACTAGTTGAGTAAAGTGCAGCTTTTTGATAAGCAGAAAAGAGAATGATTAGAGAATTTAATTGTTTCGGCGAGAGGAGACAGTTCACCGAACCGCAATGAGCCTCGATTTCGACCTGAATCAACACGAAAAATGAGTTTTTTTTCTTCTTCAAAATCAAACGAATTCGATCTACTTTTGGTCCTGAGATGTTATCCGATTGTTTTAATTTCAATCGAATTTCCTGTTTGCCCGAGATTGTCAAGCAAAAAATCGGATTGTAACTTTCATATCCGAACATTTGAGGACTTCCGGTCGACGATATCAACAAACTATTCGGCATTATACCTGCTGTCATACTTTCCTGCAAAACACAATCGAATTCAAAGAAAAAAATCAACAAAAATTGCGAATTCATACATCGAGAGTGTTCTGTGTGGTTGACTCGATCATACTCGATGAATCTTGTTCGATGAGAAACTCGTCGGTGTAAAGCGAAACACCGCTGAGAACGAAGTTTTTGTTTGTGAATACGGTCGGACGAAGCATTGAACTGTTGTTGTTATCGGACGATTCGGAAAATTGAATACTGACGGCTTCACTGTCGAAAAATTTAAATCTAAAATCAAAACTCATTCGAACTTCGGTTCATTTCACGATTGAGCTTACTGTTTAATTCGAACTTCAACTGCAACACCATGGCCAATTGTGTCAGTTAAATGTTCTAATCTAATAACTGTATCCGTAAGAGTTATACAAACACGAGCGAGAACTTTTCGAAGAAAAAGAAACATCATTTAAATTCGTCTTTTCCAATCGAAATTTTCTACTTGAATTAATCGTTTTTGCAAACGTGTCCAAACCGTAGAACTCGTCAGTTTCTTCGATATCATTTTTCAAACATTCTTGAGCAATTGTCATACTTGTACTCATACTATCGAACATCGACGATAATTCGAAGCTCGTATCCGATGTATCTTCAATTACAAACAAAAACAATCAGCAAAACAAAAGGCATTTTCAATCCAATTTACTCTGATCATGAGTCTGTTTCGGTCGTATTGTGATTTCTAAATGTTTAATATCTAATTGCGAATTCGAACTTAATAATTTGCCCCATGGAATCGAAAGATTGATTTCTCCAACGTAGGCTTTGACTATTTCAAATGGAATATTATTGTTCGAGAGTGATTCATTTAATGCCTATGAAAATCAAACAAAAACAGAGTTCGTACGAAGTCAACAAGTGAAAAATTACATTTAAATTTAAAGCTATATCTTTGACAACACCATGACCTGATGAGAGATCGATGGATAATTGATCGAGAGAGAGTTTTTCTTGAAAAAATGCGCCGAGATAATGGTGAATCAATTGACGACAAGCACGAGTTTTAACATAATCGGGCCAAGCAAATATTGAAGCCCACGACATTGAATTTAAATAAGAATCTAAAAATGCAAACGTAATTTACACGAACGCATTTTATTTTATATCTCTTCGTTCTTGTTTTGTTTATTCATGAATCACTATCTTTCCTATTCGTATAAAAAAATGTTTTGTTGTTTTTTTTTCTGATACGATGTCATGTGATAACGAGGTCTTGTTTCTAAAAGGAATTTTCTGTTTTGAAAATGAAATTCATCTTTTGTTGGCTTTTGACGAGAGAGAAGACAAAAAAAAAACATCTACAAAAAACGAAGGAGACAACCAGCTGACATAAACATATGATATTAGGCGCGTGCATATTGTCTCACGATTGGCCGATGAATCGACGAATGAAATCCGAGATAACAACCTTCGTCAGAAAAAGTTTTCGAAAGAAAAAAACTCGAGATTTTCATCGTTTGAAATTGCTTGTAAAATTTCATTGAAATTTCAAAATCATTATTTTTCATCGAATCCGATTGCTTAGTCGTTTCGGCCCAATAAAAAAATTCAATTTCTCCGTCGTCGTCTTTTGCGTTCTGTAGCATATGTATTTGTCATTGATTCAGGGATTTTATTCTTCCCTTTGTACTTGTTCACTATTCATTCTTTCGTCCGTCGCCTGATTCGTAGGTTAATGACGATGTTTATATTTTCTCAAGCAAATACCTATTCGACTTATTTAGATTCCCCCGATTAAACATAAAATGCGTTCACTGCAATCATTAAAAGAAGAACTACGTTTGCTCGAACAACATTTTCCTAAACGAACAAACGCACATTTTTCCATTCTCACTGCAACTGTCGATGATATCACGAGTGTCTACCGAGATCCCGTCAATCAACGATCAATATCCATATGCGTAATTGTGAACACTCGATCGAATTCGTTGACTTTTTGTTTCGTTTAGTGTAAAATTTTGGAAATACCAAATAAATGTTTATGGTATACAGAAAGTGAAAATAACGACGATGTTCAAGAACAATTGACCATTGTTTTCGATGAATTGAACTCGAATTCATCGAATGAAACTCGAAGTGTGACTTTGCAACTTGAATCGATCATTGAAACTCTGAATAAATTCTTCAAAACATCGAATTTGCCATTACTAAGTCAGTTAATTAACAATTCCAATACGCGTCTCGAACCGGAAGATTCAGGCGTTGATCAAGAAGAAGAAGAAGAAGACGATGTAGACGAAGACGACGAGGACGCCGAACAAACAAACAATGATCACGATCAATGTACACTTGATGATGACGAAAAACTCCAACAAACTGGTCAAACAACCGAAGATATCGATGGAATATCGGTAGAGAATTGGCAGTTACTGGAAAATTTAAAATACAAACGAATCAATGAATCTGCACAAAGAAATCACGAGAAAATCTATACGAGCACGAGTACGAGTAGTTCATCGACAAGGAAAGAGGTTGCTTCATCTTCGACATCGTCTGTACAAGCTACAGATCGATTGATGAAGGAATTAAGAGATATTTTCCGTTCACAAGCGTATAAAAATGGAGATTATACGATTGATTTAGTTGACGAAAGTCTCTACGAATGGAATGTTAAAGTACGTTTTCTGTTTGATTTTTCAATTCTTATCGATATTTTCCGGTTTTCTAGGTCTATCATGTCGATAAAGACAGTAAATTATACAACGATCTCGAAGAAATGAAAGCTTCGGACAAGAATTTCGATAAATTAGATCACATTTTGCTGAATCTGACATTCAACGATAATTATCCATTTTCTCCACCATTCGTAATTGTTTTTCTTTTGAGTTTCTCTTCTTTCGATTCGTATTTTAGGTCCGTGTCATTCGACCGATAATCACCGGTGGTCACGTCTATTCCGGAGCGATTTGCATGGAACTACTGACTCGACAAGGTTGGTCATCGGCGTACAGTGTTGAATCGTTACTTTTCCAAATCATTGCAACACTTTGCAAAGCCGGTGCTCGAATCGATTTATCTTCGTTGACCGAATCGTTTTCTCTTCATCGAGCTCAACAAGCTTTTCGTCATATATCGAGTGTACACGAAAAAAGCGGCTGGTACACAGCTCCCAAAGCCGATGGTTAGAAAACCGAACAAAAAAAAGAAACAGACAGGCAAATTCAAATACAATCAACTTTTGACAATTACAAATATTTGTCCTTCGTTCTTTTGTAAATACAAAAAACTTGTAGTTGTCCATAGAGATTATTTTCTTTCGGTGGTGTTCGATACTGTGCTCTTTGCGTGATCGTTTGTCTATTAAAACGAACAACAACTCTTTATATTAAAAAAAAAACTAACGACCAATTCGTTTTTTTTTGTCTTTTTCCTTTTCGTTATACAACAAAAAAACGCAACACCTAACTAACTAACCATTTGTCTTAATATTCATTTTTCTTTTTGTTCGATATAGATTAGAAAATTTTTAATGAAAATAACAGTGGAATGCGGTCATTAGTCACGTCAACAATATGCTCAATCGTTTCAAACGTCGTTCCGTTTTTTTCGTAGTTTTTATAATTCAAATTATTTTATTTTCGACCTACACAATTATTTATTATCGAAGCACGGAAACCAATGAGTCAACAAAGAAAATCATTGATTCAACCACGGCTCTACCGCCGAAAGATTTGCCCGCTATGTCGCTCGAAAAAATACGTCGAACGTTTTCGAACGAACATTACAAACAATCGGCAAATCAAACAAATTCCTCGTCGGTTGACCTTCCGTCAGCTGAACACTTGCAAAATCTAAACATTTCCTTTGTCAAAGATACAGATGATCGAAAGTCGATTGTGCAATGTCCGATTCTGTCGAGTAATTTAGGTGGTCGTGTTCAAGCAGATTTATTTTCTTATGAAATTCAAGAAATTGAAGAACATCTTGCAAATTTAAATATCAAACCTGGCGGTCATTGGACGCCGGCTGAATGTACAGCTCGACATCGAGTTGCGATTATCATTCCCTATCGTGATCGTGATATGCAATTGAGGATATTTTTACATTTTATGCATCCTTTTCTTCAAAAACAGCAATTAGACTATCGAATATATCTTATTGAACCGGTATGATGCGCGAAAGAGATTGAAGATTTGCATTTTTTGTTGGATTTTTAGGCAGCAAATGTGACGTTTAATCGAGCACTTTTGTTTAATATCGGTTACCGAGAAGCTACAAAACAATACGCATGGGAATGTATGATTTTTCATGATGTTGATTTAATTCCTGAAGACGATCGAAATATCTATTCGTGTCCTTCGGAACCACGTCATATGTCTGTTGCAGTCAATACAATGGATTATAAGTAAAAAAAATCGAAAATCACAGTGAATCAATGTGTTTTCCTTTTTTTTTCGTCTTACTTAATAGACTTCCATATCGAACGATCTTCGGTGGCGTTTCAGCGCTGACAGTAGAACAGTTTAAATCTGTTAATGGATTTTCTAATCAATATTTCGGATGGGGTGGTGAAGATGATGGTTAGTCTTTGCGAATTTCATTGGCTCATTAAATCGAATTTTGATTTAGATATGGCCGCTAGAATTCTGACAAAATATCGAATAACTCGTTATCCGGCCGAGATTGCTCGCTATAAAATGCTTCGACATCGACCTGACACTCCCAATCAATCGAGGTTTATTTCGTTTTGCTTTGATAAGAAACAGAAAAAGCCTTCACACGGATTTTATTTAGATTTAAAACCTTAGAATTAAGTTCACAATTAAGATCTGTTGATGGTCTTTCGAATCTTCAATATGAATTAATTGAAACAATCGAAGAAAAGCTTTATACACTAATTCGAGTCACTTACAACCAAACTGCTATACGTTCAAAAGTTGCTCATATAAAAAAGAAAATTACGAAACCTGTTCGTCGTAAAAATCCCAGCTGATTATTACTATTCTGATTATTTTGTGATTATAAAAATAGAAAAAAATATTCCTATTCGAGTGTTTGTTTTTTGATTATCATCTAAGAATTAAACTATATCATGTCAGTTATATTTCACATTGAGATTTTTGTTTTGTTTTGTTTTGTTTTGTTTTGTCGTCATATAAATCAGTTTTTTCAGAAATAAAAGAAAGAACAATGCAAATCGAAGACAAATTAGCGGCTAATCAAGGAATACTTCCATATGAAAACGAGATTCTTCTACAATTATATCATGAAGATGGTTTACTGATTTTAGCTAGGTAATATCAATAGATTGAATAATTCGATTGATGAATTGAATATTCGTATGTAGAGGATTGGGTCTGGAACGAATATTTTGTGAAATGATTAAATTATATTGTGCCGAACATAATCTTGTCTTTATTCTCGGTTGTACAGATGTTGAACAAACGTATTTTATTGAACAATTGATAAGCGATGGTGTCGATCCACCACCTCGAGTGATAACAGCTGATATTTCAATAAATGAACGACGAGAACTTTATCTCCAAGGTGGCATCTTTTTTGTTACTGCTCGGTAACTAAAATCCAATTTTGAAAAAAAACACAAAAATTCAATGGAATACATATATTTTAGTATTTTAACAGTCGATATGTTAACTGATCGAATGCCAATTGATTTAATAACTGGTCTATTAATCTATCGTGCACATCGAATTACAGATTCATCTCCTGAATCATTTATAATTCGTTTATATCGTGATAAAAATAAAACAGGCTTTATCAAAGGTTTCACTGATTCAGCATTGGATTTCTCACGAGGCTATAATCAATTAGGAAATGTCATGAAAAATCTCTTTCTTCGTTATGTTCATCTATATCCTCGATTTCAAATGACAATACGGTCAACATTTGAAAATTGTTCGCCTGATGTCATCGAACTACAAGTCCCACTAACTGTTCTCATGATGGACATTCAAATTTCACTGATGGAATTAGTTAATGCTTGTCTACAAGAACTTCGTTCATCGACAACATGGATCGAAAATGATCATTTAACTGTCGATCAAGCGATTTTAAGTTCATTTGAACGATTAATTCATTTACAATTGCAACCAATTTGGAATCAAGTTAGCACACGAACGAAACAATTATTAAATGATATTAAAACATTGAGATTATTTATTCTCTATTTAACACAATATGATTGTGTGACATTTTATAATGCAGTACAAGCCGTGTTTATCAATGAGAAATTGTATGGTTCGAGAGGAAAGAATATGCATTCATCGCAGAGTTCAACAGGCAGTTGGCTTTATTTGCCGGCTGCTGATCGATTATTGACGGCATCGAAATGTCGAGTGTTTGGTGAATCAGCTAAAAAACAAAATCAATTCAATAAAGACAACGAAGAACCACCGAAATTAGAAGAAAATCCCAAACTAAAATTAGTTTCCGATGTTTTACAAGAAATTCGAGAGAATGAAGATAATAAAACCTTAGGTCCACCGGTGACACTCATTGTTTGTGCTGAAGATCGAGCATGTTCACAATTGAAACAGGTTTCTCTGTCTTACACAACTCATTCATCAATATAAATACTAATATCATTATTATTATTTTCTTAGTATTTATTATTAGGTGGGCGAGTCCTTCTTGAACGATTATTAGAACAAACTCTGAATCTTCCATCAACGACAACAACAGTAAATTATTGTTTCATATTTATTGGATTTAGTTTTAAAGTAAAAATAAATTTAGAAAAACAAAGCACGAATAACGACTGATACAAATGAAGATATTTCGAATGAAGACATTGAAAGCAATGAACAAAAGCCTGAAATTGAAGGAGTAATATCTCGTTCGTGTAGAAAGACTCGATTTTTATAGATACCGTTGAATTTAGATTGAAGGTGGTTATATAATCGAAGATGACGATGGAAAAACATGTCCATCAACGACAATACTCTATCCATTTAGTGGAAACATGGATAATCATTTTGTTCTTGGCAAAATTCTAACTAAATATCGTCCACGTTTTGTTATTTTATACGATGCATCATTGACATTTGTCCGACAACTCGAAGTACTTCGATTAATGATAAATCCTGGAATTTCTATTATTTCAATATAGGTTTTTAAAGCAACAAATCCTGAACGACCATTGAGAATTTATTTTCTCCTCTATGGAAAATCAATTGAAGAACAACGATATCTGTTGAGTGTCAAAAAAGAAAAAGAAGCCTTTGAAAATCTTGTTCGAGAAAAAGCTGTACGTATCCAAAAATTTTCATTTAAAAAAAAACTAAAGCAAATGTTTTTTTTCTTCTATTCGTTCTCTATCTAGTCAATGGTTATTTCTGAAGAACAAGAAGGTCGTGACGAATACAATCCGTTGTTAAGTCGTGATCCGACGCCAGCTAATGAACAAGCATACGGAACAGGAGCTGCAAGTACAATCGATTACTATGACACACGACGCGGAGGATTAATCCCAATGAAAGCCCTTTCAATTACTCGACCAAAGGTTATTGTTGATATGCGAGAATTTCGTAGTGAACTTCCGTCGTTAATTTGGAAACGTGGTATCGATATTGAACCAGTCACATTAGAAGTTGGAGATTATATTCTTACACCAGATATATGTGTCGAAAGAAAGAGTGTTTCCGATTTAATTGGTTCGCTAAACAATGGACGATTGTATCAACAAGCTTTGCAAATGACAAGATTTTATAAAAAACCGATGTTATTAATAGAATTCGATCAAAAACAAGCTTTTCATCTTTCGGTAAAGAAAAAAACTCGATTTGATTTACGAACTCGAATTTCTTTTCAAATAGAATAAACAACGTTATAATTCATCGTCCGAATTCAGTTCCCATGATGTTACATCGAAATTAGCTTTGTTGACAATGCATTTTCCGAAATTAAGAATTCTCTGGTGTCCATCACCTCATGCGAGCGCAGAAGTATTCGAAGATCTCAAAGTAAATCGAGTTCAATTTTCTTCAAATCGATTTATTCGAAATTTTCAGAGAGATCGTGAAGAACCTGATGCTCAAAGCGCTCTTCTAGTCACAGCCGAATCCGAAGTGCTTAATGACGATGAACGATACAATACTATTGCTCAAGTATGAGAACTATTCATTTTTCGAATAGATCGAATTTAATTCGTCTTTTGCTTTTCTCTCAGGATCTTTTGATTCGTATGCCCGGTGTAACATTTAAAAATTATAAATTAATCATGAATAATGTTGAAAACTTTCGAGAATTAGCTAAACTTTCTGAAGCTCAACTGACAAATATCATGGGAAATTCGAAACAAGCGTCGATGCTCTATAATTTTATTCACAAACAAAAAGGTGATCTTGTTCTTGATATAAAATCGAAGACAACAACAAATACTACGTGGAGAAAACGCCGATAAAATTCAAAATTCGATGGTTTGCTTTACTTGTTCTATTTAGTCTATACGTGTATATATATATTATTTTTTCTTTCTTTTAATAAAAACAAAATGAAAAACTTTTTTTTTCAAAGAAATAAAATCGATGTGAATACAAAGTTATTATTCAAAAACAAAAAAAAGAAATTCGAAGACTAGAAAAGAAAAAGAAGAGAAATAAGATTAAGACGCAGAAAACGAAGAAAAAGACGATGACGAAGAAGAAGAAGAAGAGAAAAAAAACGCATCATTTGCTTTGGTTCAACCCCATAAAAACTTGTAACAACAAGCAATAACAATTGCCTACTAATTAATTTTGTCGAGGTCAACGCGTCGTTACCTAACTTATTGATGGTACATGTATTTCTTTTTTTTTTTAATAGAATATAGATGAAAGAATGAATCTGACAAGTGAAAAAGAAAACTAAGGACGACGTGTTCTTCTTGAACGCCATCGTCGAGTTGTTATTGGGTTATATAAACTATGAGTCGGACTATGAACACGAACAATTAAGGATTTAATAGGATCTAATGTTGGAGGCACGTTCAGTCTTCGAATTGGCCTAAGAGTTGTAGTAGAAGGTTCCGTACTAGCTGTTGTTGGTAGAGAAAATCGAAATCGTTGTCTATAGTCACTTAATAATTTCGGTGAATTGTTATTAGTTGTTTCCGTCAGATTTTGCATTCGTTGTCTATTCGAATTATTTGGTTGATTAACAATACGACGTGCAGCTGCGGTATTCGACGAAATATCCGTATTGATACGAACAAACGCAAGAAAATTTAAATAATTATCATTATCGAATTTACGTCGTAATCGCGTATGACACATATGTGAAATAGATAAATAGCCACGATTGGCAGTTTCATAGAATAATCGATAGGAATCCCACCGACCAAAGTCAACGTCAGATCGTTTCATTTCAAATACACATTGACGTTCATTACGGTCGGTCTATTCATTCAATAAATCGAAATAGATTGCAATCAAAATCTAAGCATCTTTCACTTACCAGGCCGAATAATTGATTGTTTTCACCACATAAATAACGATTACTTTCTTTATGTTGAATCAAAAACAAGTTGACAGCAATGGGGACAAAAAGGAAGACACCTACGAAAAGACAAAAAAAGAAAACGTTTTCTTTTTCATATGCTAATTAAAAACTTATGTTTATGTAAAATCAATTTCTACTGTTCTTATTCTGATTAGTTCGAGGTCTTATTTATAACAAAGACGAAATGTCATTTTCAATGAGTCATATTTCTGCATTGTTTCACTGACACTTTCCAGAGAACTAGTCAGAATATGACATTCGGTCTAGGTTATATCTGTATTCGATGTTAGAGCTCGTCCATCAACAACTGTAAATAATCGTCATCGATGCAATTTATCATTTTGCAAAAAAGAACGATGGTACGCCAATGCAAATATACATGTATATATTATATGCATACAGACAACAATTGAAAAGATTACCCTGGACGGCACGAACAGCTATTATACAGAAATTTCAGTTAATGAGGGTGTCGATAAGTTTCAGACAGAGATTTAGATTAGCAATGTCTACTGTTTATTATTGTGATTGATGAGGTGTTAGACGAGAAGAAACGTGAAAATTAATATTATTGTCTCAAGCAAAAGGCGAATGATATCTAACAAATCAAAACTTGACAATTATTACTATTAGGAAAAAAAACGAAACAATGATTTATGTATTCAACTAAGAAAAGAAAAAAAAGTCAAAAAAAAAACTTCTGTAGCGTTATCTCTTCGTTTTATTTATGATGAATGGACATTTGTTAATTAACTTCGAGAAGAAAACAAACTATAAATTCATATGAATGTTTATATATCATCTTTATTTGAATTTAATCGAAAGAAATTTAAAATATACTTGAATTACTATCAACACTAAACCATCGATCAGACAGAGAAAATTGAGTTAATTCAATCAGTGACATTACTGCCAGCCATGAAATTATATCAAAGAAATACTGAAGGAACTAAACTATGATGTATTATCCTTTCAAACCACAAAAAGTGAGAATTTTCTAATGGAAAACTAATCGCTCGTTAATAGTCGATGACAAAATCAGATTCGCATTTTGAGATCATCCGACAAGTGTTTGCCTTGGTTAGCAGACATTGAAGATAATTAGTACCTCGTTTTTATTTCATCCTTAAATGTGGCAAGAATAAACTCAAGGTCTTCACTCTACCCGTTGAGTTTCTATGTGTAAATTGACGCAATTATACGCATTATCCTTTCGTGTGTGCATAGAGATGTATTTATACTTCACGGTCTTGACTGTGTTTTGTCCTTGTCTATAGTCTAAATAATAATATATTATCTTTTGAGTGATTCTTACCATCTTTTGTTTCTTGTGTATCATCAAGATTTGTTACATGTTTAGCATCAACATAGCCGTCGATGGAACGCATTTGTAATAAACATTGAGTTTTGGAGATGATTTTGTAGGTTGAAATGAGTTTTTGACGTTCATCGTATGTATCACGCTGAGCTCGTGAACGTTCAAGAAGTGATGCTAAAAATTTCGGATCAATCGAATGCATTCCAGTTGATGATGACGATAAAAGAGACGAATGCTGTTGAGGATGTCGATGAACATAATGAACATAGGATGATGGTGATTGTACCATATTAATAGATGATGATGAAATTAATTTGAGGAATGTTAAATGGAAAAAGAGACAAAAGAATAGATGTCGAATAGCGACGAATTGTTGATTTATAAAGATGCCAAACATGGTCTACATCAACCATGGTGATCGGATATTCGCATGTCAACAATAATGTTATACAATGCCCAAAAGCCGATCGTATAATTATGCAATAGATATATGACTAAAACGATAAGATAGCATCTAAAATAACAAGACACAACAAGGAAATCAAAGAAGGAAGAGAAAGAAAAATTGAATACGGAATTTATTGATTTCAAAGTTACACATACACGTATATATATATATATGCGTACATAAATGTATATACAATTTATATTGCACTTGAAAAAATAATCATTCTAATAAAATTTTGCATAGGTGTGAGTACGTGCATGTGAATGAATAATCACAAATGTTACCGTTTTTTTATGCATAAACGTTGAATAAATTGTATAAATGAAGTTCGAAAGAAGGCTTTTACATTTCGATTAGGTAATCCATTTCCTTCGAAATGTCTCAGAAGGTTTTAACAATCGTTAACTTTAAAGATCATCACGATCGACACGTAAAACCGCAACATACGAAATTAACCCACTCAATCAATGGTACCATCATTTTTTTTCTCTTTTTTTCTCTCTCTCTCTCTTTCTCTCTCAATACTTTCTTCGTTATACTCTCTGCGTGTGCCGTCTAATCAGTCGGCATACGAAACATTTTTTTTCTTATGTTGTTTATGTTCTGATGTGTTTTTTCTCACTACTCATCTATTCATTCATTCACTCGTCAACATTAAAACTTCATAGAAAAAAAAAAGAAGAAAAAAAAATGAAATCGGTTACCAACACAATATGAATGTGGTACAAAACGGAGGAGGCGGTGGAGGAGGAGAAAAAGAAGAAGAAGAAGAAAGGGACCGACTGGCACCATGTCGTTATCCGTGGGTTAGAGGTTAAATAAACTCCTCCTCTTTTCAGACTTAATAAACGTATATTCATGTAAATGTATGCTTGTACATGTTTAAATGCGTTCAGTATGTAAAAGCATGTATACGCGCTTCTTAAAGAAAAGAATTATGATAATTGTTGTAGACTACTAAACCTACCAGCCTCGATTATATGGATGGGTAATAACAGAAGAGAAGAGAGAAAAAAACTGTAATGCACTCGTTGGAGTTGGAAGCAAAAAAGAAAGAAAGAGAGAAGGAGAAGGAGAGAGAGACACATACACACGAAGCAATGAATAAAGCATCTTTTCTCTTCTTTTTCTTCTTATAATACAGTACGTATAGTTGATTTACAACCCCGTTGGATGATACAACAGCCCTGGGCTGCGCAACTACAACGATAGGAAGTTCGTTTTATGCAATAGGGAAATAATAGAAAAATAAACATAGAAGTATGTTAACAAGTAACATAAATATACATACGTATGACTCGTGTCATTCACTTCATTGATCGACAGCTATCTCTACTCGTGTCAAACTCTGGTAAATTTCAGTCGACGAGGACAAACAGAAAGCATATTTTGTAAAAACCATTTTGCACTTACATACAGAATGTTGACTTGTATACATACACATACGTACATATTAATATCTATCTATCTATCTACCTAGATACATATCGATGCGAAGAGAAAGTATGAAAATCACATTATTTTAGATGAAATATTCAATAATCGCCTCAAAACTTTATCAGTACTATAACCTCATAGCGTGCATACAGTACTTAATAATGATGATGATAGTTATCTGTCTGTCTGTCTATCGATCAATATTTTATGCGAATTTGTATTTAAGTGTCTCGACAGTTTCTTTTTTACTTACGAATACAGTTGTTGTTTGTTGTTGTCATCGTTGTCGAGTGGTTTTCACATTGCATCAACCACATTTTGTGGATACAAACAGAAATAAGAAACATTGACAAGGACATATACATACTTCTTCAGACGATCAAAAGAATGTATGTTTTCGTACACAAGTCTTCTTTTCTCTCTTTCTTTCACTCTTGTTCTGTCTTTCAAGACCTGACAATCAACGAAACAAAATGCAAATTCTTCTCTCTCTCTTTCGCCTTCTTTCTTTATTTTTCTTCTTCTCTTTTTCTTTTTTCTCGTACGTTTTTTTTTCATACACACAATCATTCGGTGATTGTTACTGTTTCGAAAAAATGGACATAAATATTGTCTGGGTATTCAACTAAAACAAAACAAAACGTATGTTAGCGTACTATTTCGTATCACTTCACACTGATTTCATTTGTGACGTTTCTATTTTTTGAATATCAACTTTACATTTGAATGAAACCAATAACTTGAAGCCTATCAAATTTCTACATTGATATTTCGTGTTTTGTTTCACAATGAGAAGCTAGTTATTAATAATATGTTGTTATGACTCAAATCACATAAAAAAATATTAATAGAAACAGAAGACTTTTCATTACGAGTTCCTCCTTAACAAATAATAATAATAATAAAAAAACGAAAAAGATTCGATATCGAGAATCAAAGTATGCCGAAGAATTCCGATCGACCATAAATACAAAAATTTTTGCGTACCTGCACGTCTATTGAGGATAAGAAAACATACGATATCACATAAAATCATATCAAACAACTCTCATAGATCACTCATAGCTATTGCGAAGAAATAAAATTTTATTTTGTGCACGATATCGTTTATTAACACATACCCCTTCAATGAAGATAACGATTCCATTTTATTAGTGTAAAAAATAAGCAATGTATATAAACAACTGTTACTAACACAGAAGATTTTGGGTCAAGACGGTTTTAGCACATGATAATTACTGTGTATCGATGTGGTTTGTTATCGGAGCCGACACATTTGGAAACAAGCCGCGAGCTATGGCACCTCTTTCAATTGTGTCTAAATCGGCCTGATGTAAATGCACTCGTGTTCGTGCCACTCGAATGTAAAAGCCAATCGAAAATAATAAAAATGGAAATCCAACAAGGCATAATGTCACGACTGCTGCTATAGCTGCCCGTTCTGAGTAACCAGCGACTTTTATCCAAAATATGAGACCAAGTTCGAGAATAAATAAAAATAAACCGAGACCAGTCGATACAATCCATGCAATTTCGATACAAACATCTAACTCTGAAAGAGGTTTATGATTTTCATGGCCAATCCAAACATCGCTATGACGTATGACACTTTTTATTTCAGGTAAAATGCACATTGACATGAGTAATGCAAGTAAATGCATACCAACAAGTAAACATGAGACAATAGCATAAAAGATGATAAGTGTATCATTAGGATTACGACTAGTATATGCATCAAGTGAAAGTTCGACAATGGCTACCTTGGAAAAAAATAAGAGAAAAACTGTAATTATATATAAAATGTGAATAAAAAGTTACGATAGCAAAACCACTTAGTAATGCTGAAGTTTCATTGATACTTTCAAGTTTCGATTTTTTGTAGAAAAGATTCTGTAATCGTGGGTCATCGTGACGACCTTTTTCTATAATATAAACATAAAGATTGACTAGAGGAAATAACCATTTGACGATAGAAAATACTTTTGCCAGTCGGTTCTATGATTTCTTTATGTGAAGCAATACCCACAAGACGCGTACAAAAATGCATTCTTCTCTCTACTTCGATTTAATTTATAGAATAAAGGATCAGACATCTTCACGTTCTCTTTTGTATTGTTTTATCGTAATAGTCAATCGAGCAGAAATAATCTATTACAGAAGAAGATAAACTAGAAGGTTAATAGATTAGAAACAGAAGAAACATATTAGATTCGACATATGATCTTCAATAAATTGGATATATACATATATATTCTTTTCTCAGATTTACATTTGATGACACATGTTGTTCTTATTTTGAAGTGGTATGTTATTTCTTTTTGAAATTTTTCTCCGGTAGCTAGACTCATAATAATTTGAAAAAATGCAAATCGATTCGTGGATCGGTTGTAAAATAATATTTACTGATTGATTATTAAATTTGAATAAAATATGTGCATAGTATTGTAAATCATCGACGTTTTACCTATTCGTATTAATATGAATTATAATTTCAATAACATCGAACATGATGAATAAATACGTTAATATATTCGAATTTGATTTGTGCAACTAGCCTTGACAACAAAAGTAACAACGTAAATTACAGATTGATTTCTTGGTACTGATGAATCACGATTCTACATCAATGCATGTATATTGCCCGTAAAATAGTGAGAAAGGCGTTAGACATTTATTTCGTATTAATATTATACAAATGTATACGTTATTACATTGAAGTAGTTCATTAGTTTTCAGTAAACAATACAGTTACCGAGCATCTTCTCGGTTTGTCATAGCTGTAACGGGGGCCGAATGACTGAAAAATAAACCGTTAGCAATAGCACCTCTTTCAATTGTGTCTAAATCGGCCTGATGTAAATGCACTCGTGTTCGTGCCACTCGAATGTAAAAGCCAATCGAAAATAATAAAAATGGAAATCCAACAAGGCATAATGTCACGACTGCTGCTATAGCTGCCCGTTCTGAGTAACCAGCGACTTTTATCCAAAATATGAGACCAAGTTCGAGAATAAATAAAAATAAACCGAGACCAGTCGATACAATCCATGCAATTTCGATACAAACATCTAACTCTGAAAGAGGTTTATGATTTTCATGGCCAATCCAAACATCGCTATGACGTATGACACTTTTTATTTCAGGTAAAATGCACATTGACATGAGTAATGCAAGTAAATGCATACCAACAAGTAAACATGAGACAATAGCATAAAAGATGATAAGTGTATCATTAGGATTACGACTAGTATATGCATCAAGTGAAAGTTCGACAATGGCTACCTTGGAAAAAAATAAGAGAAAAACTGTAATTATATATAAAATGTGAATAAAAAGTTACGATAGCAAAACCACTTAGTAATGCTGAAGTTTCATTGATACTTTCAAGTTTTGATTTTTTGTAAAAGAGATTTCGTAATCTTTTATCATCTTGATGAGATTGTTCTATATGTTAAAGTAGATCAGTAGAAGATCAATGTTGATAGAATATATCTAACTACCTTTGCCAGACAAGTGCAATGATTCACTGGACATTTTAATTATTTATCGAATCATGTATTACAATCAGATGCAGAATTTGTGTCTTCATATAGATACGTGTGCTCTTGAAATGATTTTATGTACTTCTCAGAATATTTCTTTTTGTTAAACAATCGAACTCAATCGTTCTCGACATTTACCGATTAATTGAGAAAAATATATGGTTTATTGAAATGTCACGTTCTTTTCTTATCATTTTTTTTTAAAATAAATATTTCATGAGTGTATAGAGTTCTATGGTTGATGTTCGAATTGAAATGATTAATTTCATATACAACGTAATATAAAATATGAATCATATGCGCCACGTGTTTCAGGTGGTTGCTCATTGGTTGGTGCTCCTTCGGTTTACCAATGAAAAGACATTTTGTATATCTTCTTCATGGGAAACACCGAAAGTAATCTCGATCAAAAACTCTTACCAATTCATGTCTCTGCAGGAAATGATGAAATATTTCATCCTGACCCACTTCCACTTGACTCCGATGGATTCATTGTTAGTTTCAATCTTGAACAAGAAGAAGAACTTTTGAAATTCTTTGAAAAACATGGAGTAGTAGTGATATCAAATGTTTTAACTGACGAACAATGCCAACGTAGTGTCGATGAAGTATGGCTATTTTTAAAGGAAATGTTTAATCAAAATATCGATGCAGATAAACCAGAAACATGGGCAACTGGTTGGCCTACTTTTTCAAAAATGGGCATTCTCGGTAATGAACGTTGGTTATATCCTCAAGCTTGTGATAATCGACAAAATCCTCGAGTTTATCAAGCATTTCGTACGATATTAGGCGATCATGAATTGATTGTTAATATAACACGTGCCGGATTGATGCGACCAACGAAAAATATCTTCCTTCCATCGTCGAATACAACTGAAGACCGTGAAGATTGGAAAACTCTATCCGAATGGCTTCATTTAGATATGAATCCTTTGACTGGTCGTTGTACAACATATGGTTTCGAAAATGTAGCTGACTCTCACTTCGACAGCAGTGAAGGCCCACTGAATGCACAAACAAAATCGACGAATAATGGAATGCGTATCAGAAAACTACAGGGAATCATAGCATTGGACGATTGTCGAGAAGAAGATGGCGGATTTCATGCTGTGCCTGCTTTTCAACATTTTATTCAAACATGGACAAAACAAAATCAACAATTATGCTTAGATGCAAATCAAAGCGGAGATCCGACTACTGTTCAAATACCAAAAGATGATCCTATTCGAGAACATATTCAACGAATGCCAATTCGAAAAGGAAGTTTACTTATTTGGGATTCACGATTACCTCATGGCAACTATCCAAATAATTCGAATCATATGAGAATTGTGCAATATGTTCATATGGCATATGCATCAGATGAAGCTATTCGTCCGTATCCATTAACGAAAGATGATTTACCTGAGAGATTTCATCTGACCAATCTTGGCGAGAGATTATATGGATTTAAACCGTGGGAATCAGATTTAGCGAAGAAACGATTTCGAGAAAAACGAAATCAACGAGTTTTAGATCAAGCAGATTTCGAACGGCAAGTGAGAAATACGATAAAAGGCGATCATAAAAATGAAAGCAAATAAATTATTATCAATAATCTTTTTAATAAAACTACAGAAAAAACAAATAACAAGAATAATAATTTCTTTTAATCAAAATGCACTGTGGCTCCTGCTGTTGACGCCGCCGCTGCTGCAGTTGTTGTTGTTGCTGATTGTAAGGGTCCTATTGCTGAGAGTTGTATAGCAGGATATGTTTGAAAAAGACCACGAGCAATAGCACCACGTTCGATTATTTCTAAATCTGTCTGATGTAAATCCACTTTCGCTCGTGCAATACGAAAATAAAATCCAATTGCAAATAAAATAAACGGACAGCCAACTATACAAAGTGTAACCAACGCAGCTACGGCTGCTGTTTGAGAAAAACCACTAACTTTAATCCAAAAAATCAGACAAAGTTCAATTATAAATAAAAATAAACCAAAACCAGTCGAAACAACCCAGGCTATTTCGATAAAAACATTCAACGACGATAAAGGTTTCGTATTTTCATCGTTAATCCAAACGTCACTTTGACGTATGGCACTTTTCAATTCAGGTAATATACACATGGACATGAGTAAGGCAAGTAAATGAATGCCAACTAGAAGACATGAGATAATAGCATAGCAAATAATCAAACTATCATTTGATTTATGTTCGGTATACGAATCCAACGATAATTCGACGATAGCTACCTGTGAATTATTTTCGAAATAAATATCGATTTGTTAGTTGTAGAGATAACTTACAATGGCAAAACCACTGAGTAACGCTGATGTTTCATTAACACTCTCGAGTTTTGATTTGCGATAGAGCAAATTATGCAATCGTTGGTCTTCTTTGTATTTACAATCTACACAAAATAGGTATATTTATTGAAAAAGATAAATAATCAACGAACTTTTAACAGGTGCACAGAGTGATATCTCAGACATATTAATTTATATCAGACTCTTATCTTTGTTGATAAAAAAATAAATACATTGATCGATTTAAGAAGAAATTAATAATGTATAACCATGCTATTAATCGTGTTGTATGATTTTTTTTTCTTATGCGGCAAACAACTGGTCACAGTAGATTTATGATGCGAGAGATTGGTAATACTTAACCTCTCTTATTCTTTTTCATTCGTTTCTCTTTTTCTTTCTGTGTCTCATTCTTTTGCATTCGATTTTTCGTCTATTTGTTCTTTTTTTCGCATTAGTATGCCGAAATAAAACGTGTAGATTGATAGAGGTAAATACTATCGCGTCTAACGAACAGAAAGAATGAGAAGTATTTCGTCCTTTGTTCGTTACAATTTCAGCTGTGCACTTTTCAATAAAAAAGAGAGAACAGAAGAAGAGGACTCTCATCCTTTAGGAATAAAAATCGTGCACTAACATTCTTAATCAAATGCAAATGACAATAGATTATCATGGATATTCGATAAGAAACTAATCAACTGAATAATTTCGTCTCAAAAATGAAATTTTGATTTTCATGGATTGTATCGATTATGTACTCAATGATTATTTTGAAGGGTAAATCAACTTGATTAAATGATAGGATAGTTTACCGTTACGTTTTTTTTTGTCATACTATCATTAAATATAGTGCTAGATATCCTATTGAACACTCAAAAACGTCAGAAAAACAAAGATTCTTGTAGCTTGTAAGAGAACTCTATGAACTGATTTATGATCGCTCAACATTAATTATTTTTGTCATTTTTTCATTCAAGACGTGCATTAGATAGATTAATTTTGTTTAAGCAAGAATATTGTCTGTTCACTTGAATTTATCTCGATCTATCTATATGAGTGAATAGTAATTAGATCGTCTGACAATCGGATGCGGAAAAATGAATTTCCGGTTTTAACTTGCAAAGAAAGCAAATTGTTTTGATCATTTATTATTGTCATATGGTAATAATCGCAATAAAACACTTCACATTGGCCTAATATATACGATTATTGACTAGAATCTCAGCGCATATGCTTAGAAAAGAATAGTCTTCACATGAAAAATCTTTTGGATTTGTTATTGAAATATTTTTTTCATAACAAATATATCTATTCGATCGTTGCAAATGTCAAATCTAAACATCATCAAGATGTTAATAAGCGTCGAATAACAATCGTCGTTATTAATAATCTCTCAATCATTTAATGGCAAACTACTCGAAAAAAAAAACAAGAACAAAATCTGTGACATCTTCTTGATTGGTTAGTTTAGTTCGATATTCTTCTCTCGTTTCGAGAAATAATAAATCCAAAAATGAATATTCTATTTTCCTTGTAAGTCAACTACCTGAAGACAAATTGAACATTTATTTGAAATGTTAATGGGACTTTTGGTTGAGTTGTTTTTCTTGTAGGATTTGATTGTCTATCGAAAAAAAAACGAGCATTTATCTCGACTTGAAATAATGATATTAACTCGAGAAAAAATAATAAGTCCAAGCACGATCTCATTTGTGAAACAACTGAGTTAGGAACTTATTTAATCACAATTTGAAGGAACGAAAATAAATAAATCTTCGATTTCGTAAATCATGCGTAATCAACACTCTTTTCGCTTGAATGCTGTTAGTTTATCAATGACAAGATAACAAAAGCCTGACGAGAGACCACAATGTTCAGCCGTTCGTCTGTCTTTTCGACGATCGAATCATATAGCCGAGTCAAAAGAAAAACTATAAACAATCGTTCGGCTCTCAATGAGTATCCGAGTCGTACTATATCGATATTATTCATGCTTGAAGAATATTATGATCTGTTTTTCTTTTCTTTTCATCTTTCTCTCTGACAATCTATTTTATCCTATTGAAGAGAAAGAAGGTCGGACGCTAGACGACAACAAAAAAAAAATGACGAACTTTTCTTGCTTTTTACTGTTCCCTATGCCTCCATCTCTCTGTTTTTCACGCTCGCTCTTGTTCGCTCCGTTCCTTTTGCTTCTCTCTCTCTCTCTCTCGACTTCTCATTGTCGGTTTTTTCAAATTGTTCTTCGCAGCTTTGCTTATCGTGCATACGCACATTTAACTTCAAACGCATTGAGTAATGGCAAATAACAATAACGATCAAGTCAACACGTACACGCACTCTACCATGTAATCATTTCCGTCAATAGCAGAAACACAATTATAATCGTCATACTTCTCGGCTAATTACAACTGAAATCTGTTCGTGTGATTCTTCATTTCTTTTTTTCTCTTCATATTTATCGGATACCAGTTTGAAAAATCGAAGTTCATCATGAGCCATTTCATTCGACAATCAACTTTGAAAACGAAATTCGCTTCGTCATTTATTAAACGAACACGTCGATTCGTACGCGATGGTTTGAAAGGTAAACATCGAACTAATTCATACGAATAAGACAGAAAAAGAAGAAAAAAAAGTAAATGAGAACTTTTAATTTGAATAATGGTACGTTATGTTTCAGAGAAAAAACTAGATATGTAAATATATTTATTTCTAAAGAGAAATAATTGCTCAATATTGATTAATAATAGACTATCGTCGAATATAATAGTTGATAAAAATATTCTTGTCATGTTAGTAAACGTGTAGTGTTATTGTCAAAGATTTTCTCGGTTTTTGTTCGTTTTTTTTTCTTCTCTTTGTTGAACGGACATCCGTTTTATCATATAATTATTGTTTAGTTTATTTTGATAAATTCTAATGAAAAAAAAATTCAATCGAATTGAAATAATCTATGATTTGTTTGACAGATAGATACTTAAAAAATTCCTTTGTCAAGCACGTCAACAGATGCCTAGATAAAAACAGTGAACAGTTGTTGACATGTATCGATAGCAGATTTTGTTGACAGTTTGCAAAAAGAAAATCGATCAAATATCATTTTGATGATAATCGACAAATGGCAACAGTTGTTTAAACAACAAAGATTTCGATTCGATTTCTTTTTATATATCATTATCAGATTGTTCATGGCATTGATTTTTGTATAATACGCCTTTGCAAATACGTCTCAAATAAAAACAATCAAACAAATGAATGAATAAATGAATTATGTCGATAGTTTGCATTTATTATTGCGAGAAATTTCCTATAGTAGTTGTGTTTTGTTTTAACTAAACTGTGAAATAATTCTAAGAAAAGAAAGTTTTTTTTTTCTTTTTCCGTTTGTGATTATTTTTTTCCTAAATATCGGCTGAAAAACATACGTGTGTGTGCGTATGCACTGACAGGAGAATACGAGTAAATATTAGTTTGGTGAAAGTTTCTCATTTTCTCTTGAGGTAATGTCATTTCATTGATTATTACATACATGCAATAGAGTAAGATTAAATTGAGCAAAATAACGAGAATATTCGACTTCCTTTGTCCTTCTCTTGTCTGTTGGTGTGTTTCGTGCTAGTGTATATTGCGAAAAAATAAAAATGCTTAGACACGATATCACATGTTTATCATGTGAAGAATAGGTAGACTAGTTGTAAGAGGACTTATGCTTCGGCAAACCCTATAATTGAGCTCTTTCTTTTGAGTAAAAATATATTGTTTACTCTCCCCCTCTCTCTATTTATATATAAATATATATACATGTAAGTCATTGCTTGTCTGATTAAGAACTAAATAAACCCAAAAGAGACTATAGAGAAAAAAACTGCATCACGACAACAAGAAAAATTAAAATTATTTTCTCTCTGGTCTGCTCGCTTTCTTTTAGCTATTCATATTTTCCTTCTGTTTCCTCACTTTGTTTAGATTGACTATAGATGAAACATTTTCTTTTTTCTTTTCTATTCGAATCTAATTGAGATTGATTAAAAATATCAACTGAAAAATGTAAGTTCTTCCTGCTACACTATTATCCTAACTACATGACATGTATTGTCGTATCAAAACATACAGACATGCATATGCTTTTATGTTTATATATTTGAGATGACAAAAGAGGAGTATTGTCCTTCGGCTCCGAGCTTTTTATCATGCCTTTAGTATCAACCATTGGTATCGAAAAAAAGAAAACTTGATACGATAGTAATAATAATAAAACAACAAAAGAAAAAAAAACGAGAGAAAAGAATCGAGAGACTAAAGAAAAGGAAAAAAAGAAAGTGAAGGAGCATAGATAGATTCATAACTATTTTCAAGAGTCATCTCATATTAAATCATGCAAATGACTCTACGATGTGTATGAATGAACATGTCTATCATTCGATCAGGGGTCAAATTACTAGATTAAAATAAAAGAAAAGACTTCGATAGTAAATCTTTTTCGTTTTCGATTAATTTTCACTGAAAATATTATCTTTTTGACATACGCATAGTACTACTTATGGTGCGCGTTAGTATTCTTTATTCGTCAATTGATGTTCTTTCTTTTTTATTTATTTATTTGTATCATAGATAAAAACAGACAGATTTCTGTAGATGTGAGCTTTTTGTTTCTCTCTTTTTCGATTGTGTCTTCAAATGAACGAATGACATGTATTGGTATGTATACGATGCTATTATTATTTCGCATCAATTTTTTCAAATTCAAACAATTCGACATACGAAAACGATCGACAATTATCATTCGTTGAAAATCTGTTAAATAACTATTCGTATTTAACATTTTCAAAGGTAAACATCAAACGAAATCATGGGCGTTGCCATGGTTATTAGCGCACGATTCGGTGGAAGTAAGTTACGATTTGTATTTCGTGTGTTTACAAATAAGATATTCAATGAATAAATATATGCAAGTTTTACAATAAAATTAATGAAATAAGATAAGAACAGATAATGATGTTCGATCACGCACATGTCATATGAAAATCTATTGACTTTCATTATTCGAAGAGACACAATATTTTGTTGTTGTTTTTTTCCTTCTCGAGACAATTGCGAACATATTCGCACAATGATTATCACTTCAGGTTAGATTTGTTATTAATTCGTTGCGTACACATACTAACCTTTGGGATAGTTTGATTACTTTCTGACATTTCTCGAATTTCCATAGTATTTATCTAACGTTTAATCAACAAATATTTTCTTCGATTTTTCTAATTATAGATTGACTAAAGAAATAACTTTGCATGTTAAGATACAATTAGTCTTTGATCAATTATTGAAAAAAAGTAATAATAAAACAAAACAAAAGAATCTTACTATTTGTTGACGAACTTTCATTTTCTTTCGTTTGTACCTGAGATACATTGATTTTCATTTCGAGAAGCGAATATCGATATAAGTCGAGAAAATTGAATTATTTCAATCGTTCCAATTATCCGAAGAATTCGTTGAATATTTTTTCTTTTCTTTACAGAAAATAAGACTATTAGTTCTATTTGACAAACTATGTTTGCATGTTAAAAAAGGAAAGAAAAAAAGAATTTGATTAATTAGCCGATGTTGAACAGAAACAAGTTCTAAATATGCACGTAGATATTTACATTGATTAGAATGATTTTTTTCCATTTATTAGTTTGTTTCGTAGAATTTGAGACTTTTCCTTTCTTTTCTGTATTTGTCTCTGTCCACAAATGTCAACATTTCATTTATGGAATGGTAAGTTTGATATGAGTGTTTCGTCAAAATCTTGATTTCCTTCCATTCTAAACGAAGATTTGCCTGTGTTTGATTTTTGATTTGTTTATCTGTCAATTACGTTAACCACATTAGATATATTACTGTATATAAAGAAAAAGAAAAGAAAACACACTGAGATGAAAAATGATATATGAGTATGTGAAAAGGTAATAAGGATGTTGATTATTTTTCTCTGAGAAAATAAATGCATTCTGATTGTTTCATCACTTCAATTCATCATTGATTAACAAACATGCACAAAACTATTTTTAGATGATATTTGATAAAATAATGTGCATCGTTTTTTTTCTTCTTTTCAAAAGACACGTGTATGCTTTTATCACTATATTGAAGACTGAAGTATCATGTGTGTTTTCTGGTTTTTTTTCTCTTGGTGCATATAGAGACAACTTTTTTTTTCTACTCGTCTCGTCAAGTCTTAATCTTTTTAGAGTTAAGAGCGAACGAGCAGGATCCTAGAGCGAATAAAGAATGTGTGCGACCAAGAAGAATGGGACAGAGAAACGAGGAAACGTTTTTTTTTGCATCTGAAAAAGAAATCTATTTACTGTGCGATGTCAGTGTTGGTCGCCCGGAAAATAACAAAGATAAATTTAGAAAAAACTAAATCAAAAAGAAATTAGATGAATAGATGATTCGTCGATCGCGACTAGATTTGGTATTTTTGACATAGATTCAATCGAGTTTGTCATGTAGATTTTTATTGAACATATAGACAGTTTACTTCATTCAATATCCATTATCATCAAAATTATGATGGTAAAGATTGAGCTTTTTCCTTTTCTGCATTTTCCTTCTCTCTCTCTCTTTTTCTTTCTTTCTTTCTTTCTATAAAAGATTTCATATATATATATGCAGAGAAAAAGAGAAGAAAGACGGTTTTTTGTTTAAGGCAAAAAAGACACTCAAAATGTCATTTTTTTATCTCTCTTTCTCTATGTCTCTGTCTCTGTCGCTCTCGCTTTTTCTATTTCGCGAACAAGACAAACGTTCCCTTCATGGAAGAAGACGACAGCGACAACAATATGACATTCAACTCTCTCCTTCCCTCGACTATTAGCATTGCCCATACCACCCACATTCTTCGAAAATCTTCTTCTTCATCTTCTTCTTCTTCTTCTTCTTCTCTTCATTTTCGTACAATGTGTTATGAATAATTGATTATCGACGACTATAACATATTTTTCTGTCTAGAAGAAAAAAACCGATTATTTTAGATATAGAAAGACAAGACGAAGAAGAAAACTAGAGAAAAAAAAGAGTCGAGAAAAGAGAAAAAAAAACGTAAAAGAAATCTATGGGACAATTATTATTTTGATCCACAATAAGAGAAAAAAGAACCGATTAGCTCGTAGTTATTATTATCTAAACATATCGAGATCCTTGTCTAATTTGTCTTTATAATGATCTCGTATTGTTTTATATTATAAAAGTCATATGGATGATCGACAATGGACGATGATTATTCGTCCGTTTGCTGTAAGTTATCATTTTTGTTTTGTTTTATTTTCATTTGATTTTTGGATCTTCTTCTTGTCGGCAAACTTGATTATTAGTCTAACATCCTTAGAGGTTCCTTTGACTACGTGTCTTTAGACTAATTGGCAATTTAGCACGCAATTGCATCTTTATATGTGCATAGAAATATATTTTGTGTTAAAAATAGACCGGAAAAGGAAAGAAATATGTAAAAAAAAACTGAAATTTCAGAGAGTAAAAGAAGTATTTTCCACATTAAAATTAAAATACTGTCAGAAATTTAGCGGGAACGCAAAAAAAATCTTTTACGTCTTAATGATAAAATTATATTGTATACATGAAAATATGCTTTGTTAAGTGCACAGCAGTCTATTTGACATTATTGGTAAAAATGTTTGCTAATAACATATGCGTATCGAGTTTTAGATAGAATCTCGAAATATATATATTGTCTTTATGTAAACATTGACATAATAATTATTGTTAAAGGAGAAGAAAACGAAGGCGATTTCCTTTTTCTTTCGCCTCTTATTTTTAATAACGAAGAAGATGAAAATAACATTGATCTTATCTTTGAAATGAACAGCAAAAGAAAACGACAAACTAATCAAAATCTTAAAGATAGAGTAGATTTTAATGAGAAATACGAGAATTATTGAAGGGAAAAGTAGAAGAAGAAGATTTCTTCATATAGTTTTTTTCTATTGATGTTAGGAGAAAAAAAATGAGATTATGAATTTAGATTTAATTAAACAGATTCGTAATAAGAGAAGACAAAAAAAAGAAAATCTTTGAAGATTGTTCAAAGTTCTTATATGATGTTATTTATTGTTTAGACACCGATTTCGATGATGATGGCTTAGAAACATTCAAACGATATAAACCACGTAGTCTAGACGAATTAGCTAGTCGAACAAAATTTAGTAAAAAAGAAATTCAACTTATCTATCAAGGTTTTAAGCAAGAATGTCCGTCCGGTAGGTCATTTTTTTAAAAACATAAAATAGGATTTGATGATTTTGTTTTCCAAATTCAAGGTGTTGTTAACGAAGAAACATTCAAACATATTTACGGTCAATTTTTCCCGTTTGCTGACACATCATCCTATGCTCATTTGATTTTTGCAACATTCGATTTACGTTCATCGGGCTGTGTGACATTTGAAGATTTTCTTATTTGTTTATCGACATTATGTCGAGGATCAGTCGAAGATCGACTTCGATGGATATTTACTTTGTACGATACGAAGAAGTCCGGCAAATTAACCCGAGATGTATGCATTTCTTTTTTCATTGTGTCGAACAAAAAGAATTAATTATATTGCTTTTGTTTGTTTTCTCAAAGGATTTTCATGTTATTATTTGTGCAGTTTATTCATTACTTGGAAATGTTTCAAGTCCACGTTATGATATCGAAACAACTCGAGAACATACAGCTCATGTCTTTCAAAAATTTGACAAATCACAACAAGGTTATGTGACAATTCAAGATTTTATGTCATTTTGTTTGAGTGTAAGAAAATTAAAAAAAACAAAATTATTTGTATTTTCCTATTGAATTCCGTTTAGGATCCGACTATAATTCAATCGATCGATGCCCTGCGAACAACTGTGTGATGATCATCTAAAATCGTACTCAACATTCATTCCGTCGTCAATAAGTGTTTTCTCTCAATCTCATTTCGTTCTTATGTTGACACGTTCAATGAAATTACTAATAAATCTTCTTCCTCTTTTGCATTCACAGAAATTAAAAACAAAAACAAATTAAATTCTATAATGACTAATGCAATCGATTAGATGAATCATATAATAATATACGTATATTTTCTCTTTTACATGACATAAATGTGGTTCTGTCTATACGTGTATATCTAACGTTTTTCTTCTCTCTGTTCTCTTCTTCGTTTACTTTTTTTTAAAAATATCTTATTGAGTTATAACAATCGTCGATTTTATTTTCTTTGTTTACAAAAATAAAAATGAATCATCGGACTCATCGTTCACGATCATCATCGTCGCAACTCATTTATCATAATGAAAACTTTTCCTATGATGATGTCGAATATGTCCTTGGACCGCTTTTCGACAGTTACTATGGTCGAAGGCAATTACGTTCAATTATTCGTAAAGTTGATCACATCTGGTGTGTTTACGATCAAATAACTCGTCAATATGTTGCTTGTGCACTTCTCAAAACTAAAGACGACAATACACTCTATGTTAAGTTATTTGGCGTTCAACAAGCTAATCAAGGTCAAGGCATTGGCACACGTTTACTCAAAGCTATCAAAAGATGGGCTCGACACGCTGGTTATTTAGCTATTCAGCTGCATACGCAGATTGATAATGATCAAGCAATTGGTTTGTATGAAAAAGTCGGCTTTCGAAAGCAGTATATTGAAAGAAATTTCTATCGACGTTATAGTTTTCGTTCATTTTTTGAATTCAATCAACCGGATGCATATTTTATGATTTTATATTTATGAGAGAAGAATTCACTAGGAAACAAAAGTCATTTGATATTTTTAAATAAAATTCTTTTCAGTCAACGATCTCGGAAAAAGGGCCTTGTGATCAAAAGCAAATTTCCTGTAAACAAACACACAGTGTCGTTTTTTTTCAATTAAAACCTCTCTTATTTATACTTACTCATACGATTGCCTTGAAATGAAAAAACGATAAGTCAAATCGATTCATTCATGCGTAACTTTTCGATTGTCATGATTATAAATGTTTATCGTTGTTAGTCATAGAGTCTCATTTTCAAAATGGACATACCGAGTGTACTTTTGTTCTATCTACAACCTTCACCGAACTCGCCGATTATTCGATCGGTCGTGCTAAAAGAATATTTTTCGAAATTGACATCGAATGTCGAAGTTCTTTATCCAACACAAATTCACAATGGACTTTTACTATGCAAATCGAAACGAAGTAAAATTTCGAATAAACTTTGCAATTTTTCAATTCTTATTTAGCTGAAGAGAAAATTCTAAATATGCGCCATGTACTTCCAAACGGTTCACTTGTTCGTTTATCACCTATATCTCGATCGCTCTTTCAACCAATTCAATGTCTGATAGATGCACCAACGATGCAAATCACTGAAATGAGTCCTGCACTGCAACAAGCTGTACCTTTTCTACATGCTGCAGGTTAATATTCTTTCGAGTTTTGTTTTTTTTTTGTAATTAAAATTTACCCTGTATCAATTAGATGGAAAAATGCAAGTCAATTCAGATGGATCTGTGATTTTAGAAGGTCATATATTCCTTGTCAATTCGATTCATTCGTTTCTTGTAAACAAAACAGCCAAATCTCCTCCATCAACTCATAAAACCCTTTCTACTAATTCGTCTGACATCTTAGAATTGCACACTGGTCATATGTCAATAAAAGTCATGACTGGCAAATTAATTGAACAAAATGTCGATGGGCTATTGTAAGACTTTGTTGACTTCATTGATTGATTTTTTATTCGAAAAATATAGAATTCCAATGAATGATAAATATAAAATTCATAAAGCTTTCGAACGGCAAATTCAAACACTTGGTGGAACAAATATCTTGAATTATTTTCGAGATTTATCGTCGAAAGGAACGCGAGTACATGAAGGAGAAGTAAGATTTTCATTTTGGATCTTAAAAAAAAAAAGAAGCAATTGATTTGAAAACTAGTTAATATTCTATCCAAATCGTGAATTGAAAATTCCTGCAAAAGTCTTGATTATTTTTACTGTTCCACGTTTAGCAACTAACGAACAAAATCGAGAGAAATCAAGTATCGACTCGTATCAACCGACATACGAACAAATGATCTCTCGAGCTTTACAAACAATTGATCAATACGGAATAACAAGTCTTGCAATGCCGGTTCTCGAACCGAATAGTAATTATAGAACGATGATTTTTAAATGAGAAGTGATTGTCTTTGTTTTATTTTAGTCAAATCAGCAAATGCTCGTCGTCATGCAAATGAAATGGCAGCTCGTGCGATTGTCAGTTCGATTCATCAATTTTCTCATTCGACTTCGAGTAAATTACGACGAATAATCATCGTCGATCATCAGGCGCAAATCAAACGAATGAGTAAACGTGTTCAACAATATCAACGTCAAATTCAAACGAAATCCAATCACATCGATCTCGATGCAGACGCGGGTCTTTCATTTACAAATATATTCGGCGTACCGAAAATTACTCAAACAATTTCAAGTTCGAGCGAAAGTGACGATGATAATAATCAACCTGAAGAATACATTCTACCGTATATAGATCAAGCGCGATCTTAACATATCTTTTATTTTCAAATAAAATTTGTTTGCTTTTCAAACGAACGAACTAATGAAAGAATATTTGAATGAGAACGGATCTATTGTTGTTTTGAACATGAGAATTGAAGAACTCAAATCAGATTAAATAGAAGAGATTTTTAGAAAAGAAGAAAAGAAATCGAATGTTTGATTATATACAGTCATTCGTCTAGCTCCGTAATGCTTGCAAACGTCGTTCCATGTCGTCTTCGTCACTATCGGCATCGGCGACTGCTGCACCTGCAGGCTCGCGATGAGGAACTGCGACACTTGGTAATTGACCGACTTTGCCAGCAAGAACTTCATCTAAAACTTTAGCGATTTCTTCGTCAGTTTCTTCTTCAAGATCGTTATTATCCATAGCAGCATCGACAGCTTCATTCATCATTTCACCCATAATACCCATCTGGTATTTAAATAAATAAATATTTAAGTAGATTCATAGTTTGCTTCGCAGAAATATTCATTTACTTTTATCAATTCTTTTGTAAATTGTGCAGATACAGTCTGAAATTGCTCGACTTTCATTAGTTGTGCCATGGAACGAGCTACTTCGTTACTTTTTTGCATAATTCCAGTTATTTTAACGTTCGCTAAAATAAGCAACACACCTTCGAAATACGAATGATTATCGATTGTTTATTTCCTACCCAATTGATTTTTAACCGCATTATCGATCGTATCGAGATTTGCTTTTGCTGAATATAAATGACTTTTATCATGTTTTATTCTACAAAAATTATAATTTCAATATTTTTCTTTTTTTTTCGATGTTCGAACGAACTTGACAATCGTTTTAGCGAGAGTACGAAGAGCTTCTTTGTTGTTACTCGCGGCATGTTTACGAATATCAATTGAAAGACGTTGAATTTCACGATCAGATTCTAAAAATTAGATATTTGACAAATTCAACTGAATGAAATCGAATGCGTACGATTGATCTGTCGATCTAATTGACGTTTTTCTTGACGAATTTGTCGGCTAATTGAATGAGCCTAAAGATTTCAATTAAAAAAACGATTTGATTGTGGAATCGATCGAATAAATTTACTTGTTCTTTAGCTTTTTCGACTGGTGTTCGTCTATCAAAGAGACTCATCGTAATGATTAAACAGAAGGAAATATAAGCAAATAATGAACGTACATAGAAGAATGATTCATCACTCTTCGTCGAAAGAAATAATTTGGCACGTCTATGCATTATAAATACATACATTTTCTGTATTCTCATTATTACTTAACTAACTTAAATTTTTCGTGTACATTCGTAACAAAAGAATACAATGCAAACAAAATATAAAATAGATTCTTCTTTTTTTTGTAATTGCAACAAGTTTCCAGAGAATTTTAACAGAAAATATTGAACTTTTCGAGAATTTCTAAACTAAATTAACACACTTTGTATATGGTACTACTAAATCATTTTTATGTTGTTGAACTTACTAAAATAGTTCCACTCAGTTGCATAAATTCAGAAAAGTTTGACGGAATCTCTGTTTTTTAGTATAGTGACATCTGCTATGATCAATCACAAGTTATACTGTTACAGAATTTTGTCTTGTTTCCTTATATGTGCATATCTATATTGCAGAAACACTAGGCAACGCCATGAATTCATATATGTTGACCTCGAATAGCCGCTATTCTCATGACTGTTGGTCATTCTGTACAAGACAGTTTAAGAGCGGGAAGTATAGCAAATCAAAGCAATATCACGATCTCAAATTCATTTTAGTTCATATAGTTTTCGTTATACAGTTCGAATGTGTATTAAAATCAAGTTTCCTCTCGACAATAATAGTTATACGGATTCTCGTTTGCCCGCATTATCAATGGTCGGAGCTATCGTTTCTGGTATACTTTTGTCTCTCGATTTGAATCTACATTATCATCGTCAGTCATTTTTTCTTTCAAATCATTCGAACACAACGATTCCCAATGACTGGATACTATGTAAGATTTCCTATGAGAATTTTCTGTGCTCTACTGTATCAAACAAATCGAACGGCACAACACAATGTATCACTGTTTCTCAAGTTCGGATGCTTACTAGATTACCGCTATTCTCGTTTTTATTGCAACTTTACTTATTATACGAACTGGTTTCATTTACAGGAAGATATAGTTATATCCTCACAGATCTATATCGACTTGTTATTTTATTCATTTTTGATTTTATTTTGATTGGTATTAATGATACCAGTTGCCTTCGTCAACATATAACTGCGGGAATTTCTTTGATAAACTTATTAATGTTTGGTTTTGTTATAACTCTGATGAAATATAGTGTCAGAAGGGATCCACCCTCTTCACATTGTTGTCGTCATCGAGTTCAAGAATTATATACGAATGATCATGAACTGAATGTCATAACTTGAGCTTTGTAGTGCAGTAATTATATAATGTTGTTTGTCAATTTTGTTATCTCATATACGTATATTCTGTATTGATTTTAACTCGTTTTAAATAAATTTATCTATTGTTTTATTCAGATTAAAGTTAAAAACTACCTTAGAATCACATTTTATTACTTCGTTTCGTTAATCAGCGCCATCTGATTAAATTAATATCTTTAGAGTCCCGTTTAGAAAGAGCCAATCGGTGGACTTACACTTTTTAGTTAGTTCTTAAAATGAAGCAAAACACAATTTCGAGAATGATATTGCACTGAAATCTCATTGTAGCAACATCAACTTATTTCAATGAGTCACAATAAACTGTATCAGCGAATGTCTTTCATGGTGAAATTAACTAGCGATTCAGATTTTTTCGTATTGCCTCTCGATCGATCGATCGATCATTTATAAGAAAATTCGTTTTTTTCTTCAAATTTTCCTTCTGCAAAACACGTAAACAAAATCCTTGGTTTAAAGTCGTATTTTGAATCATTTTTATTATCTTATCTTTTGATATGAATTCTTCTGTAGATCTTGCTCTCGTCATTCATATTTCATGAATACAAAGCATAGATAACCAAAATATTCTTTTCGTTTTAATGGTGTGTTTTTTTTCTCTCTCTCATTTCTATTTCAGATCGTTTAGTAGCATTTCGTGTGTTTAATATCAAATTCAAGCCATGTTAGATTTAATCCCAACATCGTTGCTTTTTCTTCTATTTTTCGTCGTACAAGGTGTGGCAGCTGGAATGGGAGCTGCAGATGTGATCGCACTTATTATTGGACTAGTAATTCTCATAATCGGTATATGCGCACTTATTGGTTTCTATGCTCGACGACGAAGTGGTTAATGGTTTGACTGGTGATTTTCAAAATAAATAATTCGTGTTTTGGTCTTTTTCTTTCATAATACTTTCAGCCGATTGCTTTTCTTTTTTTTAAACGATTTTTGTTGCTTTAGTTCTTTTTTTTTATTTATTTATATTTCAATAGAAAATTAACAATGTGAATAAAAATACACAAGTGATTTTGTTTTCTGTGATAATTGTAGTATTTATATATCGAAAAAAGAAAAGGAAAATGTCCGTTTCATCGTCAACACTACGACAAGGACATACTGTTTTGGGCGGTGGTATACGGTACGAAACAGCTGAACTCACTCTGTTAACAATACCGAATCTCGAGTTGAAACAAAAAGAACGTATTCTTCGTTTGTTTTCAGAGGTAAGATAATATCAAAGATAATAAATACAACTTACCAAACAAACATTTGCTCTCATAAACCCATAAGTGCAGAATAACACATACACACACACCGATGAGAGTCGTTATCGAATTTTCTTTTGTCATTTTGACTA
>ERZ778019.1068-NODE-1068-length-41500-cov-13.083508_pt1 | contig 41500 bp, 53 predicted proteins | sample MGYA00375749_ERZ778019 | MGnify/ENA primary metagenome ERZ778019 (study PRJEB29350, sample SAMN05389821) | bioreactor metagenome | isolation source: Ammonium sulfate bioreactor | place: South Africa: University of Cape Town | collected 2014-03-17 ... | reverse complement strand
GAGAGAGAGAGAGAGAAAAGAAATCACATTTATACATGGAGATGTATATGCTAAATAGTTTTATCTTTGTACTGTCGTTTTGAGCAACTTGATTCGATATGCACAAGAAAAGAACACTAAGAAATATTGCAAAGTTAAATAAATTTAAAAGAAGAAAAAAAAAGAAGAAGACACGATATAATTATGATTATGTTTGGACCGTTTTTCTAAACAACAAAAACTTTTCAATCGGTTGCTTTTTCTCGTGAAATTTACTGTAAAGCTCGATATTTTTCTTTTTCATTTAAAGTAGCTGGTTGTTCACATTCAAATGAAGCGAGCATTAATGCTAGAAAGAAAAGTCCACTTTAAATAAGAGAAGACAAGAGTCCACTTTTCTTCTTACAATCTTCGTTAAACGTCGGAGATGTAATTATATAATTGATAATCACATCATTTCGTTCAAATGAACACTGAAAAAAAAGAACGAGAAACGATTGAGAAAGAGAAACTTTTTTTTGTCAATTTTGATTTAGATCTTTGACAGGAAATAGACATTTGATTTGATTTCTTAATAACGTACTTTACTCTGTTTACATTGAACAAATTCTTCGGAAATAAATTTCGCCATTGAATAATATTTCTTAAAATAAAAAAACAAAATCGTTTATTTTCTCAATCGTTTCAATTGACAAACTTTTAAATTAATTCCTCCGGCTGTCGTATAATCTTTACTATGCGTTTTTATATAGTAAACATCTTGAAGAATTATACTCGTAAATGGAATGACAATTTTATCGGTAGACCAATTGTGTTTGTCAGCTTCTTCCATGGCGAGTTTAAGAACAAGACGATAGGTAGCGAAGTTCTTCGATACGTTCATGTATTGTTCTAATTGTTGAAATTTATCTAATTGAATTTTGTCCCACTGAGAAGAAGAAAAAATCAAAGTTTGAGTTTATCAAATCAAAAAAAAAGAATTTACAGTTTTTTTCAATCGTCGAACAGGCTGCATGTTCAATCCTCCTGAGAGAAACAAATTCAAATAGAAAATAAAATTGAAAGCACACAAAATTTTACCAAGTATTCCGATCATTGAATTGAAATTATTCAAACGAAAACATTCGTAAGCAGCGTCAATAAAATAATTAATCAATCGAACACGTGATCGTCGTTGCGTATGTTTAACAATTTCAGTTGTAATGAAAAACGTCAAACGATTGAACCATTGAATATATGCTTCGAGACAGAACGTTAATTTCTTATCGTGAATAATTATCGATGATTTCGAATCGGAAACATTACTGATGACTCGATTTGGATGAGCACGAGCTTCTTCAGACGCTAATTTCATAATAAAATATTGAATTAATTCTTCTGCACCAACAGGTTTTAATCTGTCCTATTCAAATACAATTTCGATTTCATATTAAAAGTCAAATCAAGTTGACAGTTGGATGTCTCCTACTAATTCGATGTGTGTTAATTGCTGAGCAAATAGAATCGCTGTTGGACATTCGGTTGTAATATCCGTCTGAAGAAGAAAACGAATGTGTTTTTTTTGTGTCTTTGGAATTTAGAATGAAGCGTACGACTAAGGCTAATTGAGTTAGATTATGCATGGCTTTTTTGTTTAATCGTCGAATGTATTCCTCGTATTGATCTAAGGCTTTTAACTGCGAGTAAATCGAAGGATTTTAATGAGATTTAACAGATTGAATTTACTTTCGAACGAAGTTTTTTGTAGATGTGATGAACATCCGTTTCTAAAGTTGTTTCGAATGAAATCATTTTCTTGAAAAGATCTTCGAGTTGTGACATCATTTCACTATTACGAAAATCGTAGGGAAATGTTCGTGTCCATTGAGAAATAATATAAAGAAAATTATTCATCGTTCGAATGCTTCGATCCTTCAAAAATAGGAAATGCTTTTTTTTTCTATTTTCGCGAAAATTAAACAACCTACACGAGTCATATTTGTTACTGATTTGATTGTGAAACGTGCTAATTGATTAAAAAATAAACTCGGTCGAATATTCATTCGTGAACAAAGCAGCATTGGATAGAGAAAAGTTTGCTAGAAATTAAAATCATTCGATTCGCCTCGTTTTCGTTTTCGTTTTCTATTCGAAATTACTTTCGGAATGTAAGTATCCGTCGGAACTAAACGTTGAATCAGCGAGTCCATTGTGTGTTGTAAATAGTCCACAGATGGTTCAGTGTCCGTTGTCATCGGAGTCGAACGAGATTGTTGATCAGGAGGAGATATCGGAGTAAATACAGAGACTGGCGACTGAAAAAAAAACAACTATGAAATCAATTCGTTGTTTGCATTCGAAACAGACTTGAATTCCTGGCGATGCTCGATTCATTTCGTTTCCTGGCACGACTAGAAACGTTGGTTCGAACGGCGTATTCGCAACACTCGCCGTGTCTTGTCTCGAATAAGTAGCTGGAGTATTTGAACGAATTTGAGCGTGAATACGATTGTAATAATCAGTTGAATTCGATGCACAATTTTCGAAGTTATATGCCGTTGGATAGTGGTGAACTTGAGGCGTAAATGTCGAAGGATAATATGCTGTCGGACCATGGCCAGTGTAGAATCCACTTGGTGGATCTTGACTGTACAGAGTCCCATTCATAATTGACTAGGAAAAAAAAAGATTTATTATTATTATTGTTTTTATTATTATTTATGAGAGGTAGATTGCTGTTTTTTTTTCGTAAAAGAAAGAAAAAACAAACTTCTTCTTTTTGTCTATTCATAGAGTAGAAAAAACAAACAAAACACAATCATTCACGTTGAAAACATCATTTGGCTTTGTGTGATGTATTTTATGTACAGAGAGAGAGAGAGAGAGAAGAAAAGCGAAACGAACGGATGAGAAAATGTGAAACAGAAAAAAGATGAAATTGATGAGAATTTGAGCGAGATTTTGATTATTTCCATTGGACGGATGGTTTCATATCTCGAGTCGTATTTGTAACACTTGTGCTTGTTTCTTCGGATTTATCCGAAGGCAGATCATCGATCAGATACGACGGTTGATCGATCGACGACCGATACGTTGGCTTTTTCGTAAACATATCACTTCCATTACTTAATGGGGCTAATTTTTTCTTATAGAGATGTGTTTTAGTTGTTGTTGCTGATGATGCAGCTGAATGAATTTGTTTGACATTATTCGTCACATCTTCGAGAGTTTTCGATGATGTCGGCGAAAGATCATCGGTGTACGATGAACTCGATTTCGCACTATTCAATGGTTTTAATCGGCCACTTGGCGGTCGCATTGAATTCGTTGGCGGCAGATAAACGTCGATTTGTTGTTGAGGATGTTTGCGAAATACTTTTTGACCGGCAACGGTGAGATCAAGCGTGGGAATCGATTCGGTTGAGCTCGATTTCGAGCCTGATTTCAATCGATTCATTGCCGATTGATTCGGATTACTCGAGCCGATTCGATTGAACGTTGGCTGAGGAAATTCTTTGTGTGTCGAGCGAGTTGATTGTTTCGATTTATTCGGAGATGATAACGATTGTTGAGGATGCTGTTGTTGTTGTTGTTGTTCGTCGAGAAAACGATAGTCATCATAAGTTGATGTTTTGTTCGATTGTTTTGTTTGTTTGTAATGCGGACGACGAAGTTTATGATTCGAAAGGAAATCATTGTTGTTGTTGTGCACAGATAGACGAGAATTGGGTCGTTCTTGTTGAAAGAATTCGTCGTCTTCGAAATCACTGTTTCCTCCGTGACCATCGAGACTGTTCGCGTCTTCATCGTCTTCCGGATAGACGACTGGTGGTGGCGGATGGTGGTGATTGACGTTTGGTTTCAATGGATTGTTTAGTGTTGAACTTTTTCGAGGTTTGACAGGCGGTGGAAGTGAACTGTTCGTTAGTGTTGTTGATGATGTCGGCGGACGAAATGATTGTCGAGATAGGTCTTTGATTTCATCGTCGAAATGTTGTTCGTGATCATCGAATCGACTCGAAAGAATCGACGATGAATTCGGATAAGCCGAGAGACTAGTTGATGAATGATTGGTAAATGAAGATTCCGTTAAAGATTGACGACCATTACGACGAATAAACGTCGCATGACCATTGACAGGTGGCGTCGGAGTTAAATCGAAACCATTGAGTTTGATAAGACTATTAGTATTATTATTGTTGTTGTTGTTGTTGGAACTACGTGTCGTCGACGGACGACTATTGAAACTATGATTACTTTTCTCACGTAGATAAACTTCAAATACACTTCGACAAAAATAAAGACCTCGATTTTGAGCATAATCAAATGAAGAAATACCTTGAATGTCTAATCAAAAGAAAACAATAGAAGAAGAAAAACAAAAACAAAAATAAAACCTTTTAGATGTGGATCAGCACCGTGATCTAATAATTCTTTCAACACTCGAGCATGGCCGTGTTTTGTTGCTAGATGAAGTGGTGTTTGACGAGACGCATCACCATCGTGAATATACGAATGAATATTGGCTTTGTCGCTCGTTTTAAATATGAGACGACTCGCATGAACCGAACCTTGTTCAGCAGCGACATGCAAACAAGTTCGACCGTCTTTATCACGTAGTAATATTGACTCAGCATTTAACAAATGTTTTAAACATTCTAATGGTTCATTCTTCCGAATACTATGATGAATCCATGATCGACCGTCATTATCTCTTTCGATATCATCATCATCGTTCATATAACGAGATAATTCCTTCAATAGAAAGAAAAAGAAAACAAAACCGTACGAAAAGAAAAGAGAATTTCAATGTGTTTTTTCTACTTTGAAATGTTCATAACGATCGAGATGACAGGCCCACATCGCTGATGTCATGCCATCGATGTCTTTGACATGAATATCAACGTTATACTCAATTAATAGTTTCAAACAATCGGTACTTTCGGCAAGAACAGCCCAATGTAACGGCGAACGTAAATGTACATCTTGTTTCGTAACATCGGCGTTATTCTCTAATAGAAGTCGAACAATTTCAAGATTGCAATGATGTTCATCGTCACTGTAACACGCACGATGCAAACATGTTGAACCATCATTGGCTTGAACATTGATTTTAGCCGATGCATGACATTCGAGCAATAAATAACGTAGAATTTTGATTTGTTGATAGTGAACTGCATAGGTTAATAGATCTCTTCCAAATGAATCAACTTGGTCGATTAATTCAGGTTCAACATGTAATAATTCTTTTACATAACGTAGATCACCTTCACGTACGGCTACAATTATAGGTGATAATGTCACGAAACTATTCAATGAATGTTTCGGGATTGTTTGCTTAACTTTATTTGATTCAACATCGATCCATGGCCATTCGAATTTGTCAGGGGCTTCCCGAAATGGTGTTAATGGACTTAAACCACGTTCAATAGTCCATTGAAGTGGCTTTTGTTCTTTGTCACGTTTTTGTAATATTAAATAATATTGTTGTAAAAAATGCAGACCATGTAGCAATGTGTCGCGCAAACGTGAACTTGTTTCTTCATCGGGTAATTTAAGTAAAAATTCCAAAATAGTAGATGATGTTTTTTGAAAATCTTTACGCTTGATAGCCATAGTGAAATTGTACAAGAATTAAGTATTTTTTCTTATGCTGACGCCCACATCTGTAACATAAACACAAAATGATTATCGATCCGGAGACAAATAGCAACGTGAGCAAACAATCTGATTGACGATTGCCAAGAAAAAAAATGTCAATTACAGAAGCACAAAAAGGGAAGAGACGAAAAAAATTAAACAAACGACAAATTTTATTATCATAATTTCAGTTTGAAAATTTTCTTTTCTCGAAACAAAACTAAATACCTGTTTCACACGAAAAAGCAAAATGTTTACATAAAAGAAAAACGAACGAGAAATGTCGACTAAGTAGCACTTACTCTAATCAAGTATGTGTAGAAAAGTATAAGCATTTTAAGATAGAGAGACGGAGATATACAACAAGAAAGAAAGACATACAAACGAACGATCGATGAACTTTCAAAGTTAATCGGTAGACCGATGAGAGATGAGGTAGAGCGTATACACATGTTATAGTGGTTGGCATGCGAGCAGAACGAGAGAAAACAACAAAGTTGAAATACGAAACTTTTTTTCTTATTCTTTTTTTCTCCTTCTCGTTTTCACGCACGTACACATACACAATAGCTTGAGTGTCGTTATGATGCAGGAGGCCACCCTTCTTCATTTTTTCTACAACTTACTGCTTCTATGTGTTGAATGAAATCACGGGAGAAGAAAGAGAGAGAAAAAAGAAAAACGAAGAAGACGAGAGAGAAAAAGAAGAAAAAAAAACGTAACTGCCCATTTTCCAGTTCAATAGAGGAAAAAAGTCAAGAAAAAGAAAACGTTTGCACAATAGATTGAGATTTATAAATATGTTTCTTTTGCACAGGTAATCATTGACGTGAATAATTTAATAAATGCTGTATCTTTCGGCCGTTGAAGTCCTCGTTCGAGACGATTCTTCATCAATTGTATAAACTCAACATAGGACAACAGTTCGTCTTCATTTTCATCGAATAATGTAAAAACAACATCGACTAAATGAGAGTCAAGTTCCATGCGATTGACAATTTTCGCGACATGATGAAAGATCTTTTTGTCAATTGCACCACCGACGATATGATAAAACGTGAGAGCAACGTCAATATCATGAATATTCCGAAGAAAATTGTAGAAATTCTGATAATCTGTAAATGAAATGCCAGTTGATTTGGCTGGATCATCGATTGGATACGCTTTTTTAATGCGTTTCAACATTTTCTTCATACGTTTATCCGAGAGACCCGAGTAGACTAACAGCGAGGTTGCAAAATCGAGTTCAGTCATATGTGTTTCGTCTTGAGGGCATTTGGTCGATCGTTGAAATTCCAATTGCAGAATTTCATTTTGCAATTGCTCGTAAAATTGCAAGAATTTGTCAACTGTAAGGAGTTGATCGAGATTTTCTCCGAAGAAATATTGATTGACAATCGATGTTTCTCGGAGAATATTTCCCGTTGTCGAATGATCACGATGTCGTTGACCGATGCTCGTTTGTGTTCGAATAAGATTTTTCAATTTAATAAATTCATCGAAATCGAAATTTCCGTTTCCATCGGAATCGAACATTTGAAAAGCGATTTGAAAGTATCGTTTAGGTGTCGAGAGTAAAGTCACAAGAAAAATATAATCGCTGAATGTTATCAAGCAATGTTTGCCTCCGATACGCTCGAATATCGAGATTTCCTTTGAATTTAAATCGGAATAGTAGAGATGCGTGTTTAAATGCTCGAGTTTTTCCCATGAATCGACTCGAGAATCGAAACGAGCGAATTTATCCAGTTCTAACCCATCGGGTTGTTTCAATCCTTGAGAAGAAGAAAAGAAAAAGGTCGATTCTTTTTATTTGGCTTTAGTTTTCGAAGTTTACCGGGTGTTATCGATCGAAGAAAATCATCAGGAGTCATGCAAATAATTCCTTTGAAAGAAATAAAAAGTTTATTTTGTTTTTTTTTCTTTGGAAACAAAGTTTTACCATCGGGATTGTCGTCGTTGAAGACTTTTAATGTGGCGAAATATCGAAAGATTTTATCCGGAGTTGAATAAGCGCGAATTCGATTTTCATAGGCGATCTTTTTCTTATCTCGAAATGAGACTTTGACTTTCGCATCTTTCTTTTCTTTTTTCGATTTGTCTGCTTTTTGTTTAACCTAGACAAAAAAAGGAAAATATACAAAACAATTGTCATGGAAATAAAACAAAACAAGTCAACTATCAATTATTCACAAGATTCTGCTTGGAGTCGTTTTTTTTTCTTCTTCAACAAAATGGAATCTTATGTAACAATCACTCTCTCGACGTTATGTAATAATCCTGATTTAGATCGAGATGAAATTAGTCTTTTAATGAGACAAGAAACTCTCATGGAAATGTTTTATTTCATTGAAAAACAGCAAAAAAACTGAAAGATTTTTTAAATCATAACCTCAGATAAATCAATTTTGTTATTAACATCAACCGAAGTATCATCGGTTGCAGCATCAGCAGATGGTAAAACACTGGCGGCTTTGACACTCGAAAAGATATCCAAACGTCGTTGAGTTTCTTGAGAATTGATGTACGAATTCATCTCGCTTATGTCACTTCCAGGTGCAGATTGACTCCAACGTTCATCAAACTCCGTTACATTTCTAAACAAACGAAAATTTGGTTTATTGAGAAGAAAAAATGAAATTTCGAACGTTAGATAGAACAGTGCATAAACTCCGATGATGATGAAAAAGAAATGCAGATATTGAACGACATGATGTCCTGGCGGTCGAATATGTCTTCGATGTCCGTAGTTTGTGTATCCAAAACTAAATTTCAATTTTCTCGTTCGATTGGGCTGTTGAACAAGAACCGGTAATCGAACTGAAAGAATCGATCTTGTGCTTGTTTGATCTTGATTTGTCGTAAAAAATCGACTTGTATCGATGGATCTCAAAATCGAAGGAGACGATAATCTCCAAAGATGATTCTGTCGTCTCAAAAGACCGATTAAAATCATCTAGAAAAAAAAAGAAGAAGAAGAAGAAAGAAAAAGAAATATTCACTAAAGATCTTAAGAGTCGATACACAGAGTGTAAATAAAAAAAAAAGAGAACGGACGGACAGACAAAATTACATAGGTTCCTGTAAATCATTCATAAAACTACTCAAGTATTTAATACGTTCTTCCCATTTTTTCTTTCGTTGATTTGTATCATGTAAAAGTATTCTCATTTCATCTTCGACTTCAGTGACGCGTATTTGTGCTTGTTGAAGTTTGTCTTCGTAGGATTTTTGTAATTGATTCAAAGCTTGTCGATGGCCGTGTTCGATCGTTTCGAATTGTCGACGAAAATCATCGTCACGTTGACGAAGTTTCTCCTCGATTTGTCTTTTGAAAATAAAAACAAATCAATCAATCATCGAGAGAGAGAGAGAAAAACAAAAGATGATCGATTACTTTTGACTTTCGACTAAGCGATTATTTTCATCGATCAGTTTCTTTTCATTGTTTTGATAGTTTTCCGATGCTCGTCGAACTTTATTATCGAGTTCAGTGATTAAATCAGATTTTTCCTTCCATTTTCGACTCAATGCACTGCAAAACGAAATCAATTTCAATCGAATTGACTCAAACTTTTCGAAATACTTGTAATCAGCTTTGGTTTTCTCTAATTGTTGTTGTAGTTGATGCATTTCATCTTTCATTGCTTCACGTTTTTCACATGTTTTCTCGTATTTTTCCTGTAGCTCTTGATAAAGCAACTGTTCGTCATGTAATTGTTGTTCTAAATCTTTCTGACGGCTGAGAACATCTTCACGAGCTTTTTTTATCGTTTCATCACGTTCGACAACGCCCTAGCCAAGTAAATTCGTATCAAACAAATGAGAATTCCGATGATTTGCTTACATCTTTGAGTTTTTGAATTGTATCGAGTTGACTTTCGATGATCGTTTGTTTGATTCGACACGTATCAACTTCTTTATCTAATTGTTTTTTCAAAGTATTAACTTCACTTGTTAATGTTTGAATTGTCGATTCCAATCGACCACGATCTTGAGCAAGAGACGCTCCTAACAATAAAAAACATAGATTATTGACAAAATAATGAGCTGAAATTTACCTTGATGAGCTAATTCTTGACTCCAGAGTTTTTTTTCTTCTCTTAAACCTGAGAGAACCGATTCTTGAGCGATCAGTCTCGCATCGACTTCTCGTCGTTCTTTTTGTAAAACAACGATTTGCTCGCGAATCTTCTTCAATTCTTCAACAGTACGTTCGAATTTTTTGTTCAATTGTTTATTTTGTTCGGTTAAACTTTCGGTTGTCTTTGTACGTTCTTGTAAACGTTGTTTTTGCTCGCGAACCAGCTGAAAAAATGAAATCTTTGGATGAAAATCGAAAGAGAAATGCTCGAGGAAATACCATGGTGAGATCATTGACCATTTTTCGGTCGGATTCTTCACGTAGTTTAATATTCGATGACGATGATTGAAGAAATTCGTTTTCTTTTTGGAGAATTTCGCTATTTTTTAATAACTAAATCGAGATTTAGGTTGGAATTGAGACGAAAAATGAGTTTTTACTTCTTGATAACGACGTTCTTCGATTTTCAAAGCATCACGAAATTCATCTTCTAGTTTTTTATATTCAATAGCTAAGGATTGTAATCTGAGACAAAAAGAAAATGAGTTTATTTCAATGAATTTTTTGATTTACTTTTCTTGTTGATGAGCTAATTCATTTCGGTGAACTTCTTCTTTTCTTTGAATTTCCTGTTTTAGATAATTCTGAACTTCATTCGATTGAAAATCAACTCGACATTTCTCCAACTCTTGTCTTCGAAAACACACAAAATCTTTTCGTTTGTTTGTTTCTTTTCGTTTTACTTGTGTTGAAGTTCTCGATTTGTATAAAGTTCTTGGCAATCTCGTAACTGTTGTTTTGTAGTTTTGAATTCTTGTTGAAGAATCTGATTTTCCTGCTGAAGTGAATGACAACGACGTTCACTATTGCGAAGTTTCTCTTGCTGAAAATCAAAAAATCATTTTCGAATCATTGAAAACAACTCTCTACCTCGTTGATTCGTAGTTCGTTTTTCTCGCTTTCTAATTTACTCAAACTACTTTCTAATGTTTTGATTAATTGTAAATTGGTTTCCTGAGCTTTTTTATACGATGATAACTGTTCTTCGGTCGATCGAAGACGTGCCTAGGAAAATCACAAATCAAATTCGAAGAACAAAATCGAATTTTCTACTTTGTAATCATCGAGAATAGCGGTTAGATCTTGAAATTTCGATTTTTCATCTGCTAATCTCTGTTGATGTTTGTCCGACAGTTCCTGAAGAATCGTTTCGTTCGATCGAGGATCTTTTTGTTTTTGTTTAAGATCGGCGAGAAGATGATTTAATTGCTGAATTTCTTGTTCGGCACGCCAACGTTTTTCACGTTCGAAATCGAGATCTTTTAATGTTGCTGAATAAATGTCATTTAAATCGTTGTTATCTGCATTTCGATTCGAATGAGAATTGTATTCATCACAGTCACGTTCGCGTGGAATCAGAGAAAATGGCCGAGTATTTTCATCGAGTGAAGTCTTTTCGTTGAATTGAGACGAATTATCAAGAGATAAATGAGTCTTTTTACTAGAGAAAAGAAGAAATTGACGATTTATTCGAGAGAAATTTACGTTGCCATCGGTTGTTGTCGAGGTGTGGATTGAATGATAGTCGAACGAGGTTTTAAACGAGAAGTTTTCGTTGGCATTGAATCAGATTCGTTGTCAGTCGACGGAGATCGAGCTGAACAAAACGATGAAAACAAATCAAAATCAAAAAATCAAAATCAAAAACCTGTTCGTTTGTCATGTGTAAGAGGCCGACGATTGGTTAATTTGGACTCAGTTTTTGTCTTTCGAGGTACACAATCACTTTCAACTGCCTAGGAGAAAAATTCGATATTTATTTATTGTTTTGACGAATTTCGAAATTACTGAAAGAGATCCGTTTTGAATATCTGCACTTGTTGCCGTACTCGATTCCATCGGTTTCGGATTATGTCGAAGAGCATTCAAAGCAGCTGCTATTTTCGGATATTGTTGAGAAATCGAATTCGTTACATCATGCTAAAACATTATTACAATCGAACAAATCAGCTCTCAAATCGTTTCATTTGCAAACATACTAATTGTTCTCGAGTATCATTGGTTAAAGTAACATATTGTTCAATTCCTAATCAATCAAAATCGAAGAATAAACAATCGAATGATTTCTATTTTGTTCTAACCTGTCAAACCTTGACTATTCATATCTTTTTTTCCGTGTTTATCCATTCCATCGAGACTAATCAAAGTTCGAAGACGATTGAATAACGTCACTCGATAAGCTAAAACAAAAAATCGTCTCAATTAATTTTCAGTTTTTTTTCTGCTACCATCTTTTCTCGCAATCGGATTTTCTCGAAGAGTTAAATGTTGTAATCGCGATAGACCATTCATATTCTTGGCAACATCTTCCAACGAACTGAAAAAACAAAATGATCAATGCATGAAGTTGTTTTGATTTACTCGATTTGATTGCCATGCAATTGAACAATTGCTAGATTATATTCAACTCCCCAAAGATCTTGAAAACCTTGTAAATACTCGATTTTATTATACGATAAATTCAACCACGATAATTTCCTAGTCAAACAAATGTCAAAACGAGTTTTGCCAATCGTTCATCTTACTTCAAAGCAAAAAGACCTTCGACAATAACGATTTTATTCGACGCTAAATTCAACGTATCTAACGAGACAAGACCTTCGAGACCTTGTATTCGCGTGAGATTATTCGATGATAAATCCAAATGTGTTAGATAATTTAAACCAGTGAGATTTGTTATGCGTTCGATTTCATTCGAATGTAAATTAATTGAAAAGAGATTCTTATGCAAAGGTATTTCATCGAGACTTCGTATTCCATGTGCCATTAAACTGAGATCAGTTGATTTCGAATTCATTTGATCATTATTATTATTATTTAAATCAAGATCCATTGATGATATTTACAAACACACACACAAAAAAAAATAGTACAACGATATGAGGACTCGAAAAAATAACCAAGAAATCAAACTCAATGACTCAGAATACGGCGAATACAACGACCTCTATGTGCATTTATGTGATGAAAATCGATGAAAAAACAACAAGGGAAAGGAGTTTACACGACAACCGACATACGAACATATTCTCCTTCGAAGAAAAGAAAAAAGAATGACCGATCGATCGGAATACTAGAGAAGACGTTTTTATTGTAAAGAATAAAGAAGAAAAAGAAAAACTGTGTGACTATCTAAGAAAATTTGTTTCTAAAATTATTGTTATTTGGCTTTGGACAGTAAGACTTCATATTGTTCGCCGAGTGGTTTTCCATCGAAGAAGTTCAATAGATTTTGAATTGTTGTTTCAGCGATATTTTTCAATGCTTCTTCAGTCAGAAAAGCTTGATGCGAGGTAACAATTGTGTTTGGCATTGAAATCAAACGAGCCAATGTATCATCTTCGACAACCTGACAAAACAAAAACTCAAGAATAATTCGAATTTCGTATTGAATTCGATTTTACTTGTTGACTGAAATCATTGAAAAAATATTTCTTTTCGTTTTCGTAAACATCTAAAGCAGCACCACGAATCTTTCCGGCTTTGAGACAGTCAACAAGAGCTGCAGCATCGACTAAACCACCTCGACTTGTATTGACCAATAAAGCTGTCGGTTTCATTTTCTCTAAATTTTCCTTATTTATCAAATGATAAGTCGAGTCCGTCAATGGCGCATAAACAGAAACTAGAAACTTCAAAATCAATTTCTATTCTTCGATTTCAAATCTCCTACCAACGTCACTCTCTCGAAGCAATTGATCCATTGTTACATACGAAAAGCCTTTTTCTTTCGCTGCTTGTTCGTTCGGATAGAGATCATAAGCTAAGACTTTACAGCCAAATCCAAGAAAGATATTAATTGCACACATGCCGATACCACCGGTTCCAATAACACCAACAGTTTTACCGAAAAGATCGATGCCAACAAGACCATCTAATGTGAAATTATGTTGTTTCGTTCGAAGATAAGCGTGATGTAGATTTCGATTTAACGAAAGAAGAAGAGCGACTGAATGTTCAGCCACGGCATAAGGTGAATAACGTGGCACACGGCAAACTTTAATCCCGCTTTCTTGAGCTTTTTGTAAATCAACATTATCGAATCCAGCACATCGTAATGCGATGATTTTGACGGTGTTATATTCTTGACTTAATTGTTGAATAACATTTGCATCGAGAATGTCGTTAACGAAAACACAAACTGCATCGTAACCTTCGGCTTCGTCGACTGTTTCTTCGTTTAATTTACTTTCCAAAAATGTCAAACGAATTTTTTTATGTCCGTTTAAGTCTTTCAAAGCTTGCTTAAAAGTTTTCTCATCGTAATTTTTCGAATCATAGAAAAGTACTTTTTTCATGTTTAATGAAAGACTACGTGTAAATGGGGCAGTTGCAGCCATGCACTTATTGCGTTCGGTTTCGTCTAATGGTCTTACTTGTTTTTCTTCTTCTTCTCGTTTATTTATGACTATGACATTGAATAGACATGTGTAACACAGATAAATAAATATGAAGAACGAAAAAGAAAAAATGAGAATACTCTTTTGATTTGTTTTTCTCTTCATCCGATGAAAGAAATTGATCTCTTGGGTACAAAAATCCAGAGACAATTTTTTTTTCTTCTCCGTTAAAAAAAGATTTTATTTTCCGAATTAAAAAAAATCGAAACTAAGAATGAGAGAAATTCTTCATGAATATTGAATTTGTCGAATCGGTGGAAGAACTGCACTACTTGTCATTACCGGCGATCGAAATCTGCAAAAAAAATCAACGATTTTCTTTGCAAACTATTTGTCTGTTGTATCTACCGTTTCGGTTTTCTCATAAAACATTTCGCTGTAATATGCGAATGTCGATTTTTCAATCGACCGGTTCCAATAGTGATCGGTCGAGCTCGAACAGAATGATGTTCACTTTGAACTTCCAACCAAAGTCGATATTTTCCATTGATTAAATCGTAGACTGATGCTTGATGAGTATCGATACCATACTCACCATGCATTCGAACCGCATGTGTCGAAATATTTTCCGAGAAAAGCTATTCGAGAGAAATATTCATCAAAATTCTGTGTCAACATCGAGTTTTGTTTTTTTTACTTTGAAACCAATTAGTTTCTCCGATTGATCTTCTAATTGCGGATGTTCCCACGCAACAACAACGGTTCCAGTTTGCCCGTCATCTAAACGCCGGAATGCGCCAGCTTTGATGCCTGGCCATGTAAATTTCACGCCACGAGACATTGAACTCGTGATATTTTTATCATTGCTCAATGCTTGAACATAAACTGTATATTCTTCGCAAGCAGCACCATTGGTTAGTGTATAAGTGAGTTGATCATGCGAAAGAATCGCAATTAAGCGATTGTTTAGATAGACTTTATAGCCGACAATCGCAAGTTCACCGTAACTTGGTGCTGGACGCCATTCGAAAGTAACATGAGTACTTGTTCGCTCACTAAATCAAAATAGTGTTGAATTTTTTTTTTGTTAATGGAAAAAGGAAAGTTAGATTGATTACCGAATGGCAACAATCGGTGCATTCGGTCGTGCACTCATTTGAATCGTATGTTTCTCTGAAGTGTACAATACTTGACCGTTACCATCAATCGCTAAGACCATAACAGCATAGGTAAAACCCGGCTTTAAATCTCGTAAAACCTTGAGATTTGAAAAAAAGAAAATTCAAAATGAAGATTTGTTTTCTAAAATTCTGTTTACTATCGAACGATGTCGTTGGGAAACTTTAACTGTTTGTATATCGTTATTATTCAAACATGTATAATGAATATAAAAAGCTGCAATATCTCTCAATGGGAAAAATGTCGACCAATCAATTGAAATTTTATCTTCATTAATCGATTCCATTTGCACAGGTATCGATTTAGCATTGATTTCATTCGAACGTGAGTACACTGGTGGCGACGGCGGCGGCAGCGGTGGTGTTGTGATGACAGCTAATGTGTGTGACATGCCTGAGCGTGACCGTTGAGGATTGTCTGTAATTGCACAGACGTTAACTTGATAGGAATGATTGAGATCCGATGGAATTTCTGCACGACGAAGATTCATTTGAACCATTTCGCCTGCTTTTTCACCTTCGATGTACAACTGAAAGCCGATAACCGGTATGCCGTAGGATTTCGGCTCGGACCATTCGACAGTAAAACTCGATTTTGCAGTTTTAACAAGCCACAGTTTCGGTGCGTCAGGCTCGCCTGGTATCGGCATTTTCAATGGTTCATAGTGATGTTTAACTCCATCGATAGTAACAACGAGAATTTCGATGATATAAAAATATTTCTCATCGATTGCGTTAATTGTAAATGATCGTTCGTTTTTAGTAAAATGTTTCTGTTGAACTCGAGAATCTTTCGATGAATGCCATTGAAGAATAAAATGCGAGATATTCTTTGATTCGCTCACAGTCCATTTGACATTGATTTTGCCTAATGGTTTGACTTCGTTTCGAGCTTCGAATGTGTTCACTCGAGTGACGGTATGATGAAATTCGAAGTTCGCTTGAAACGAACGAAGAAGATCTAAATAGAAACTCATTTCAACTCAAAAATCAATTCATTCTTTTTTCGTATTTCCAACCTCCATCTTTCAACATTCGCACTCGAAGTTTTTTCGATCCCGTTTCATCAATTTCGTCTTCACTAAAAATCTATTCAACCCGAAAAAAAACTCCGAATAACTTTTCCGCAAAAGGGGAAAATCTCCTACTGAATCGTTGATATATTGATTCTGAATTTTGCTTTGTGCAATTAATTGAACTTTATATTCTTCTCCCGGTTGACATTTCGTCAATGTACATTGAAATTGATCATCAGTCAGCGTATTATATTTCTCTCCGTTGATTTCAATTCGATAGCCGAGTAAACGTCGGTGAATTTTAATTTGTTCGTTGAGTTTTTCCGGATGTTCGATCGAACTGAACATATTCGGCTTATTCCAAGTTAAATCAATCGTTTTATCCGTATAACCAGTTAGGTAAATCTCGGGTCGTTCGTTCAGACCGGGAACTTTGAATCGAACAGCTGCAGTTTCATTGGCAGTCAAACGAATTTCCTTTCGATTGATTTCATTTTCTTCGTCGAGATTTATTTTCACGGTAAAAAGAGCGTCCAATGCGATTTTATAAACTCCTAACGTCAATATTCCCGGTATAGTCGCGGAATTTGTTTGACAATCAAGTTGTAAACTTCGTTCGTCACCACCACGTTCGCATTTCCAACGAAGAATTTGACTGAGAAACTTCGTTGAACCGTACGCTTTCGGCAGCGTCCATTCCAATTGAATCGATTCAATCGTCGAACTTTGAACATTAATTTGACTTGCAGCTTCACAACCGCTCGTCGTAAATTCTAAACTTTTCTTTGTCAACCAAGTCGACGGTTTGAGTTTTCTCGGCAATTGAGAAATATCTCGACAGTAGATTTCATTCAAATATTCATCAGTTATCGCGTAAATTGTAACCGTATAATCCGTCCGTTCGATTAGATTTGTTAGATTGAATTCCGTGGAATCAGGCGTGAGATCGAGAATGATTTCTTTCGAATTCAAACGAGCGATGTTCGGCTCGCATTGAACGTGCAACGAGATGATCTCAGCACTGTGCTCGACGAACGCGTCGAAACCAATACGAACAGCCGTGTTCGTCGAAGCAATGACAAAGATATTCGCAGGCACATCAGGCGGTGCACCGGTATCGAACTTGAGAGTTTCAGTCGTTGCAGAAACGATGTACGTGTCTAAGCACAGAGAGTTTTGAAAGAGGAAAAGAAAATAGTGACAAAGAGAATTACCGTTGGTTTTTGGATGATGTCGTCGTTTGATTGATTCTAATTGAATTTCATAAGTTGTTGCAGGTCGTAGATCGCGCAATGGATGATTGGTTTTATCCTCTAGATGATGAACACAGAATTGTTTCATAAGGATTCAGTGAGTTTCTTACTCAAGATTTGAACAACGTTCTTTTGTGTATCTTTATCCCAGATATGTAATTTGTAACTATCCGGTTGTGTGTTGATATTTGACGAATGATCAACTAAGAATAGATTTGTATTTTTTAAAAAACAAACTGAGATAAAAAGCGATTTACTTGATGTCCAACAAATAATAGCTGAACGACCGGAAATATTTTCAACCCAAAGTTTCGATGGAATTTGTACTAAATCCGTAAAATCAACATCGAGTTTCGGACCCGGTAGACAATGATTATGCTTTTCAGGATCATATTCTACAATCAGACTTGATCATTCTTTTGCAAAGAAACTCTTCGACAAATAACCTTCTCCAATTTCGAAAATAGTACCATTCGGTTGATTAGTAATCGGTACAACTTGTAGCGAATATCGATTGCCAAGCTCAAGATCAAGAATCGATGCGCGTCGTCTACCGACTGGAATTGGCTCGGTGATGGCTCGGCCATTTCTTAAGATTTGATAACCCTATCGAAAGATTTCAGTTTAAAAAACAAACACATTTGAACTCAATAGCATACTGTAACTTTTAGATCCCCGTTATCTATCGGCGCATCCCAACTGATATCAATACCATTGGGATGCATTCGTTCGATTTTAGGCGGCGTTCCTTTGGGCGGTACGAGACATTTGAGTACTAATTCATTCGACGGATTCGATTCGACATCACATTGATAGACACTTTCGTCGAGTTTTTTCTGTCCTCGACATGTTTTCACATGAATTGAATACATATGATCAGCTTGTAGTTTATAAAATGCATAATGAAATGTATTTCGTTCATTGGTGTCGATTTCACCGTGAAGTTTTCCATCGAGATAGACTTTAAATGTGATGATCTCATCGGAATCATTGTTTTCATATTTCCATTTAATTACAATTGAATATGGAGTCTCAGTTGGAATGGTTTGAATTGTTGGCGGAGCTGGTTGTGGAGGACAAATGATGCGTACTGCTTCGGAGATCTTCTCGTCGACGAAATCTGCACGACATGCAACAGATAATTGAACATCCGTTGTTGAACCTGATGAAGATTCGTTGAGGTTTTGAGAGAGATTTTTTTAAGAAAAAGATTATTTACCTGGCTTGAGATTTCGAACTTCGTATTCATGTTGATTAGGAGGGAAAGTTTCGGTTGATTTAGTTGTTAGAAAAATACGGTAACCTTTGATAGTTGATTGATCAACATAATCATCGTATTTCCATGATAAATTAACCTAAATATTCGTATTATGTTCTGTTTTTTTTGTCTATAAATTTGATATTATTTTACCATTTGTAAGCCAATACGAGTTACTTTTAGTTCGGGTCGTGGTAATAGATCAATTAGAGGTACGGTTTTTTCTGTTGAGATCTCTTTCGATGTTGTAGCAGCATGTTTTGTCTCACTGGAAGTTTGAATAGCGAATAGTGCTCGAACAAAAACACTACAGAAAATTAAATAATTAAACAAAGTTATGCTTTTGTTTTACAATGACGTACATGTATTCATGTCGATCACTGATACCAGTCACATCGAATTGTGATTTCGATACATTCCAAATATGTTCAGTGTAACCGTCTTGTTGGATTCTATGAGATTTGTAAAAATAGTAACAAAATTTTAAAAAATATGAAACAATTACTTTTGATCACTGATTATTTTAGTGGGAAAAGTTTGACCACGAACATGTACTTCATAGGTTGTTACAGATGCATTCGTAGGCAGTGGCCGATCTAATGTCCAAGTGGCATGTAGTGAAATTGAATTTACTAATTGTATAGTTAATTCTGGTACAGGAATATCTTTTTGATCGAGAACTTTCTAGAATATGAAAACGAAGTTTATACTCGACAAAGATCAATCGAAACATTGAATACATTAGCAGAATCATCGGATTTCTTTGGTTTCTTGTCATCGCCACTTGATGGAATATCAATACTCTGTAGTAGAAAAAAAAACAAATCTCATTTACAATTGACAACACATATTTGAATGACAAACTAGAATATTCGATTGATAAACTTCTTGATCTTTATCTTTCGGTATGACATTTAAAAGGCATTCATATTTGCCAGGAGAGAGATTCAATTGAACACTAGGATTATCTTCTAGTGAAACCGATTTTCCATATTGTTTTCCATTGATCATAATCTACAAATGAATAATAGAAGTCAAACAATTTCGAAATAGAACTTCTCTTTTGCCTGATAATTCTCGACAAATTCTGCAACAGCTTGTGCTGTTTTCTTCCAAAATAGAGTAGCACCAGTTGGATTCAGTTTATATGCAATTGTTGGAACAGCATTTCGAAGTCCATTATTCTAATAAAATGAATCGTTATTAAGTTAACCAGATCAAGTTTTGCTTTTGTTACTCACAATTGGAAGTGTTTCAACTTTACGTTGTGGTTCTGGTCGTCGTTCTTCAAAACGATCCAGATGAATAACTGAAATCGAAAACAGAATGTTGAATTTTAATAATTATTTGTGAAAAATTAACCTTCCAAACGCATATCCGGTGGAGGTGCTTCTGCATTGACAGTGATATATGCAAAATATCGATCGACTAATTGTTCTTTCAAAGGCATTTCCAATGGAGGATTCACGGCAATTACATTCGATTTTCGAATTTCGTCACTATCTAAACATTAAAAAAAAATGTTTTCATTCGTTTCCAGTTAACAATTCATCAATCAAACTTTTAATCTTCGCTTCCACATGTAAAAGATATCGTTTTTTCTGTTGAGCACCATGAAATTGAACACCGAAAAAATCATTAAAATCTTTTTCTGCAATCTGAAAACGAATAAATTCTACAAAAAAACAAAACATTCATTATTGAAACTTACTGTTACTGTTTCAATATTATCAACATAAACAACATATTCACTAACTTGATCACCGACATGTGCCCACATTAAAAAGATAGTACTCTCTTCATTAGATACCGCTAAACTGATCAATGGTGCACCACTTTGAATTTCTCGTTTGATTTCAAAAGCCTGAATAGAAAAAAAAATCTCGTGAGTTAGAAAAGCAAAAACCATCTCTACTCTTCGATTCGATGGAATTGTTTTCACATCGGGAATGTTCGTTTTCGGATATGCAAGAATATAGATTTCATATTGTTCACCACCGGCAAATCCTTCGGCTGAAAATTTCGTATCTGTCGATGCTAAATCAACTCGTTGTGCAACATCATCAACATATAGCTCAAAATGATCGATCAAGTCCGTTGAACTCTTCGGTATAACATCAATTTTTCCGTACAATTTATTTGGATATTGTATCGAAGCTGAAAGAATAAATCTCGTTCGTTTCCATGCCAAACGAAGTGCCTAAACATTCAAAATTCTCGAGTATTGTATAAGATACCGTACGCATATATTTACATGCAACTTTTCAAGTTCTTCATTTTCCATAACAAATGTTGGATTACTTATCATCACTAAACTCGGTATTTTCTCATTTTCGATTGTATATGCACGTAGAACATGAAATCCCGATTGAACTAATAGAACTCCTTCTTCAGAATCATAAATCTAAATTGCAGCAGACAGTGAACATCTACTCAAAACCGATTAAAATCGAATATTTACTTGAACATTATCGAAATGTCGTGTTGGACGTAAACCATCCAATGTGTAGTATATCGTTGCATTTTTTTCCGAGCAATTCAAATGTAATTGCGTCCCGAATTCGCTCACGGTCCCGATATCTTCCGCAACATCCGGTGCTCGGGCTCGTTTTTCTAATCATTCGAAAATAATAAATCGTTTTCGAAGAGAAAAATTTTTACTTTGACTACGAACAATATCTTCGGGAATGACGATCACTCTTGCTGATTGTTGAAATTGATTCGAACGAATTGTAAATTGTCCACATTCTTCAAATGTATACAAATGATGAATATCACGAATCGATTGTTCAATTGCTCGATCGACAAGAACGTTCTAGGGAAAGTTTTGATTTGATTTCAAACTAATCGAATAGATTTTACTTCATTGATTGGACGTGGATTTTCATTGGATTCGACATAAATTCGATGGTATTGATCAGGATCTAATGAGATCCAAGATACAGTTTCGTTCTATTCAATGAATTGCCGAGAGAAAAACAATATTCAAAAGTCAATCTTTCGCTTGTCTACTTGTTGAACATATAAAACATTCGGAACAAATTGTTGATTTGTAATAAGAAAACACGAATGACTAAATGGCGGATCAATAATAATCGTTGTTATCAATCGATCCTTCAAACAAAAAAACAAACAAATGACTATTCATTCTCTTGTTTTCCTTGATTTACCTGTTCCGATCCTGTTACTCTTTCGAATTCTACAAAACAAAAACATTTTTTTCTTTCTTTCGAAATTTAATCGATCGATTCTACCGGGATTCGCAAAAAAGAACGTTCCTGGCATGGTACATTCGACTGCAATACACTGCCGATTTCGGCCTGGCATAGCTCGTTCATGACAAGCGATCAAATCTTCAAGTGTTTCCTTAGCTCGTAATTGAATAACATTAAATCGAATGATCTGTTCGAATTGCCAAACAACCATATCACTGATATTCGTTATAATCGCTTCGGAATCGAAATCATCCGAACGAATAATTTTATAGTGAAAACGAATTTCTGGTAGGACAATAATAGCTAATGGCGGTGGTTTCGTTGATTTTCTATCGGTGTTATGATAATGATGCATATCAGTCGAAAAATAGAAGATTCCAGTTTGAGAGAATTCTTGAAGGAAATAATTTAAACTATTCGATTGCGGCTGAAAGATGGGCGGTTGATTTTCGAAATGATTTCCGTATTCGTCCGTGCGAAAGATATTGGTGAGAGATGTTGAAATCGAGTCGAACCAAACTCGATCGTATCGATTGATGATTAGAGTGTGAGGTTCGAAGAGATTCTGTTCGTTATATGAAACACGATGATTCTATTTCAATGAAAAACGAATTCACAACAAGATATTCGCAAGTGAAGAATCCTACTGTCGATGTATTTTCAACGATAACACTCAAGAGAACATCTTCGCGACTATCGGAATAAGCGAAATTGTAGAGACCGTGCTGAGATATACTGACAACAAACGATTCACAAGTGTGAAAATGATGACGAAAGAATGGTTCAACTTTGACACATTTATGCATAGCTAAAAAAAGAAAGAAATGATTTTAGAAAAAGAGAGAAAATCATCGTACAGCATTCAAATATTTCCGTAAGACCACCGGCTGCATCGGGCACAACTGATGAATTGGCATCGACAGTCAATAGAATCGGTTCTTCGGGTGAATCGCTCATTTTCCATTGAAATTCAATGAAATCTTTTGCTTTCGTTTTCAAAACTAGAACATAATTCAATTCTCAATTGATTGTTTTTTCATTCGAACAATTTTCTTTTACTTAATTCTTCTCCGAAGACTGGAAATGGATGAATGGTTATTTTCGGTTGAACAATAATCGTTCCAATTTGATTATTCGCTGTTTTAAAGCAAAATATACCCGTTTGTTTGAATTCAAACATGTAATAGCCGCGTTTCGATGGTTCATACGGCCAAAAGAAATGTTCGCCTTCGGTTTTCAACTAAAAAACAAAAGAAAAAGCTCGTTTCATTTCGAATTTCTCCGCAAACTTCAATCGATTGTTGTGTTTGTTGATCAACATTAAACGGTTCGATTTGTCCGAGCGTTTGTTTCTGTTGTTTGGTATTCCATTGAAATTGAACGATATCATTCTGTTCAATCTGAATAACATTCGGTTGAATATTCGTATCGGTTAATTCGACGGATGTTATTCGATATTTATCTTTGATAACACAAACGATAATATCGTGAATTTGATTTGTTTCAGTTAAACGAAAGAGAAACGATGTTCCACATTCGTGAAAGACCTTTCGAAAATTGCCTTTTGTATTCGCTGAGAGATTGGCCATTTGTTCGACTCGATAAAGTCCGCCGGAGATGGGACAATATTTTTTCTCTTCAATTCGATAGCCACCTGTTCGTTTGGTTATCCAATCGAGTTCGATTGTATCACCTTGACGTAAAACGATCTTTTGACTTTCTTTATTATCTGTTAATGTGATTTTCAATTCATTCTTGTGAATAATCAGATGATTTTTCTCGCAAAATCTTCGATCGATTTGACGAGATTTTGAATAAGTTTCATGTTCGTTCGAACGAATAACACAAAAATATAAATCGATTTCCGATTGATTGAGTACAAACGAAATCGGTAAACGTCGTTCTTTGTTCGATGAAGTTTTACTAATATTCAATAAAGTTAAACCATTATCGACTCGATAGAAATTATTTTCATCTTTATAAACTTGAAAAATATCGAATTCATCGGTTTGATTGTTCTCAAATTCGATCGTATCACCGTTTTCGAATCGATCGGTGATTTGTTGAGGAAACGAGCCAGTTGTTATATCAATTCGATGAATTGTCTCTTCATCATCGTTCGTATCATTCGACATATTCTCAACTTGGAAGAAAAGAAAAGAAACGAACAGTATTCGTTTGATCCAATCAAACACACAATCAAAATAGAAAAATAATATTATTCGGTATTTCTACGGATTTCTCTTTTCTTCTTCGTTTCATTTGATTATTATTTCCATTCAATCAACATTGTTGCTTAGTAATCATCTCACAAATCTTTATTTGACACAACATTTGTGTTTATCTTGGAAACAAAAAAAATAGATATGATCACCGAGAAAAAGAAACGTTCTTCTTCGTCAAGGATTCGTAGTCGATTGATTGTCAAGGTCGGGTGAATAGTCGTCTTTATCATCGGAATGATTTGTCGAGGAAAATGATTCTCGATCTTTCGTATTTCGCCATTTCATACGACGATTTTGAAACCTAGAAATTCGAATGAATTCAATCTGAAATTCGTTTTCTTTTTTTTTTATTTACCAGATTTTCACTTGTGAATCTTTTAAATTAAGATGTTGAGCTAGCTTTTTTCGTTCAGGTTTACTGATGTATTTCTGTTTTAAAAATGCCAATTCGAGACCTTTGCGTTGTTGATCCGTAAATACAGCTCGTCGTAACATTCTCGGTCGAGTCTTATTTCGAAAATCTAATGACCACAAGAAATTCGACATAGACGACGGCAAAAATAAGCCACTGTTTTCATAAGAATGATCTACAAACAAACAAACATATTTATAAAAACACAATGAGTAATGAATTCTACCGTGATATTGTCCGTAGATCGATGGAAAACCGTAGATTTCATGTGAATACATAGGTGAATTTGTTGATGTTAGTGGTTCAATTTGGGAAAGAATGGGCTCGGTTCGAGTAGTTCCGAGAATAGTGTCAACGCCAAATTTAAGTTTTTTACAAATCGATGGATTGTCATCGGGAGTCGTTCGTTTCATTTCGAAGTTCACTTCGCTCTTTTCTTTTTAAACTAAACGAAAAAAAAGAATAACTTTGTGATTTTTATAATAGGCGTAGTAGAATCTAATCGATGTGTATTTAATCTAATCGATGAAAATCGAAATTTCTTTTTTTCTTCGTTTCAATTATTCAATTATCGATTGTGAGAAAGAGAAAACAACAAACGACCGTATAGGTGACTAAAGATTATTCTTTCGTTTCATTAATTCATTGTGATGAATCGAGCAACGTTAAAAGAGCACTTTCAGTATTCAAGTGATTGACATAGGAAAAAAAAAGAAAGTTTGCTAACAGGCATTTGCAACTGTTAAAACGTTCGATTTTCTTTTCTTTTTTTTTTTGAAAATGTCTTTGAATCAACATTAATCGATGATAGACCGAATGAGTATCCTTTTTATTTAAAATAAAAAGAAAAAAATATGAAATGATTGTTGGAGAGTTGGGTTTTTAACTGATATACACATAAACGTATTGTGTTTCGGGTATTTGTTCTTCGGAATCGATTTTCATGTTCACATAGACAGTGTCGGGTTCTTTTTCTTGGATAAATCGACTTCGAGGTCGTGAACGACGTCGAAAACGAGGAACCTTCATTATTGAAGGAAAATTATTATTGGATTGAGTGAGAACATTAGCACCTTGATGAAGACGAGACGATGGAATCATTATATCTAATAGCAAATTCAAGCTGATCTTCTTTTTATTCAAATAAATTCAAATGAACCTGGATGAATTGGCATTGACTGAATCAAATCACAGAAAACCACAAGACAAAAGAGAATACTAATGAAGTTCTACAACAAAAAAAAACTTCGAAATCGAATCATTTGATAGGAAAAACAAATTCGTACTACTTGAATCCTCATATTCAATCGAAGATATGAAATAAACAACGTATTACCACATACTCGATGTAAAAAAATGTTTCTCTTTTTTTCGCAAGACATATTTTACATTCTTTTTTTCGATTGTCGAAACCATAGATTTTTTTATTCATACTGATATATCAAAGGCCGTGAAAGCTTTCTAAGTGATTCAAATGGAACAAATCTTTCCATTCAAGGCCAAGAATACCTTCAATTAATTTATTTCAAATAGAAAAGAAGAAGATATTGCACAAAAAAGAGAAAAGAAAACGGAAAGAATCAAATTAAATATTAAAATTTCATAAATAAATCATTGCAAAGAAAGGAAGACGGAACAAAACAGGATAATTTTAATTCTCTTCTAATTCTCGGAATGCAGTTTGCATACGTTCGTTTAATTGTTCAAGATCACGTTTGATTGTATCTTCGCTATCTTTTGTTGGATCCTTGAAGAAAAAAAAAATTCGTTGTTAAAAGCTCAAAACAAACAAACGAGAGAACATACTTTGAATTTCATACTGCTAAGTTCGTATAAAAGTCCGCCTAGATTTGTTCGAATATCATTCCAAGTGATCTTTTTATCTGATTGTGCTGTTGTTTCGACAGCATGTCGAGCTAAATCGTAGAAAGCAATCATATTACGTAGCATGGCAACGCATTTATAGAATGGACAGTATCTAAAAAAGATTCGATTTTTGTTTTTTTTTCTCCGTCTGCGTGTAAAATTGAAGTTGTTGGCGTACTTATCGTGAGACGAATAACCGTTTTGTTGAAGGAAATCATCTTTGATCATACGTGCGACTTCGAGAGTAATTTTATCAGCTTCGGCTAACGAAGCTTTGCCAACCAGTTGGACGATATCAGAAAGATCTTCTTCTTCTTGTAAAATTTCTTTACACTAAAATTTTAAATTATAAAAAAAAACAACAAAAACTCATTTCACAATCGAAAGTACTTTGGCACGTAGAGGCACGAATTCCGGAAACTGTTTGTCATAGTAATCGTCGAGTACACGCGTATATTTACTATAGGAAATGAGCCAGTTCACCGATGGAAAATGTTTACGTTGGGCAAGTTTCTTATCGAGACCCCAAAAGACTTGAACGATACTTAGTGTAGCTGCTGTAACTGGATCAGCGAAATCACCACCGGGCGGCGAGACACTTGAACAATCGAACAAAAAGTAGAGAGAGAAGAGATTTCGCTTGAAGATCAACTTACGCTCCGACGATACTAACTGAACCTTCACGTTCGGGATTACCGAGACATTTAACACGACCAGCACGTTCGTAAAACGAAGCTAAACGCGTACCCAAATAAGCCGGATAACCGGAATCTAAATAAAAATCGAGTTCAACCAACTCTCAATTCAATCGATCGTAACTCACCGGCAGGCATTTCAGCTAGACGACCTGAAATTTCACGTAAAGCTTCGGCCCATCGTGATGTCGAATCAGCCATCATAGCAACATTGTAGCCCATATCACGAAAGTATTCGGAGAGAGTAATACCTAAACAAATCATTTCATTTTGTACAACTGCATTTTTGAAATTTACCAGTGTAAATCGAAGCTTCTCGAGCAGCGACAGGCATGTTCGATGTATTGGCAACCAAAGCTGTTCGTTCCATGATTGACACTTCTTTACCCTCGACTTCCATTTTAAGCTAAATGATTAATTCGATTTTAGAAATCAAATTTCGAAGAAATCTTTTTACTTGAGGAAAATCACGTAATACTTCAGCCATCTCGTTTCCTCGTTCGCCACAACCGACATAGATAATAGCGTCACTATTCGAAAATTTCGATAACGATTGAGAAATGACAGTTTTTCCACAGCCGAAAGCACCGGGAATGGCTGTCGTACCACCTTGTACACATCTAAAATCAACAGAAATTCGTATTGAACTCTCGAATTTTGTTAACATACGGAAACAATGCATCTAAAACACGTTGACCAGTCAATAGCGGATGGTTAGCAGCGAGTTTTTCGACAACTGGTCGCATTTGACGTACGGGCCAAATTTGTAACATCGTATGTTTGGTTGTTTCGCCATCGAATTCCGTTTCAAGAACAACATCCTATTGAAATTCAAACAAATTTGCAACAAAAGTTCGTTGTCGATTCGATCTACTTCGAGTGAATAATTGCCTTCAGGAGCAATGTATGTCACAGTTCCTTTGGCTTTCGGATGGACCATAACTCGATGTTGAATCATTTTATTTTCCGGTACAGTACCGTAAATGTCACCACCGGTTATGTGACTTCCGATCTGAGGAGAAAAACAAATACGTCTGAATTCAGAAAACTCAATTCGACATACACGAATACGATTATCTGGCGTAAAACTCCACGGTTTCTTTCGATCTAGAGCTGGAACGTTAATACCACGAGGAATATAAATGCTTTTTGTTTCATCATAAATGACTTCCAATGGTCGTTGAATACCTGCAGACGAATAGTTTTTTTTTGTTTGAACAAAAGCAAAAATTTTATTTGATGAATTTACCGTCGAAGATACTGGTCATGATACCAGGACCGAGTTCGACTGAGAGTGGTTTGCCTGTTCGTAAGACTGGATCACCGACTGTTACACCCGCTAAATTTATGAAACAGAAATATTTCAAATTCTTCACTAAAATTCTGTTTTCCTACAAGTTTCTTCGTAGACTTGAATTGTAGCTAAATCATTTTCTAAACGAATAATTTCTCCGACGAGTTCTTCATGACCGACACGAACCTATGAAATTGCCAAACAAGAAAATATTCAATTTAAAATCCTATTTTCAAATCGTACCAGTTCGTTAATCGATGAACCAGCCATATGATTGGCCGTGACGACTAAAACAAAGTTCAATACCAAAGTTTTTCATTCGGATTTTCTACCTGGACCGGAAACACCGAAAACATAACCATATTGAGCTTCTCGTGTGGCATCGGCTACTTTGGGAAGTGTATCACTACTTGCCATGATTTCTTGTTTTGAAAATGCAGAGAAAAAAAAACAACGAAATTAATCTAAAAGAATACGAACAAAGAGAAACATCAGGTGGTTTAAAAAGGGTTTGTATTCTTCTGATAAACTCAACGAAGAAAATGTTTGCATTCGAAGATGTTTTACAAAATGAGAGAGAGAGAGAGGAGAAAAAAAAAACGCAGCGGAGATAAAAGATAAGTTTATTTGCGATATGACTGAATGTTAATAAAATAAAAGAAAAGTGTTTTGCGAGCATTTCTACTAGAACAAAGAAAGACAAGAACATCGTGAGAGAGAGTAAATACTGGCCAAGTTTATTTCGTCTTGCCATCCGGTCGTTCATCTTTCCAAACATAAGTACCTTTGAATATGTAACCATATTTTGTAACCATGTCGAAGGCTTGAGGAATGCCATTACTACCGAATTTATAGGGTATAATAGGAATTTTCTTATTTTCGATATCGGCTAGAATCGGATCGACAATACGCCAGGCTTCTACTAATTCGTCCGAACGAACGAAATTAATTTTCGAACCCGTGAAAACATCGAGAATCAATCGTTCGTAGGCATCGGGCAGTTTCACGCCCTTGTAACGATCGCCATAGGTCAAATCTAATTCCGTTTCTTCGATACCAAAACCTATTTCTCCCGGCCGTTTTGTGTTGATTTTTAAGTAGATAGCTTCGTTCGGTTGAATACGAATAACGAGCTCATTTCGAGCGGATCGTTGCGACGAATTATTATCGTCGTTGGATTTCTCATCCAAGAACATTTCCGAAGGTACATCACGAAATTGTATTCGAATCTCGGCTTTTTTCTCGTTTAATGCTTTACCTGCACGAAGAACGAACGGGACGCCTGCCCATCGTTCATTGTTGATCCAAAGGACGACTTGAGCGTATGTTGGAGTTGTCGAATCTTTCGGCACGCCCTTATCATCGAGATATCCTAATTGTTTTTCGGGATCTTTGGAATCTTTATCGCCGACATATTGTCCGATGACAACGTCTTCGGGCTTAATCGGCTCGATACAACGTAAGACTTTGACTTTTTCGTTACGTATATCTTCACCTTTTGTCGATCGTGGTTTTTCCATGGCAACGATCGATAAAATTTGCATGAGATGATTTTGTATAATATCTCTAGAAAAAAAAACAAACGCCAAATCATCTCATTCGAATTTGATTAACATTTGACTAAATCCTTTCTCTCTCTTTCCTAACACAATAACCTTTTTTCTCTAATCTTTGAAAAAACATACCGAATTATGCCGAATTCGTCAAAATAACCGCCTCGGCCTTGCGTGCCAATATCTTCTTTGAAGATAATATTCACAGTTGCAATCGAATCTCGATTCCAAACTCGTGATAAAAGTTGATTTGTAAATCGAAGTACAATTATATTTTGTACCATTTCCTTGCCAAGATAATGATCGATACGATAGATTTCATCTTCCGGATAGAATTTATTCAAATGTTGAGACAATTGATTTGAACTTGGCAAATTTTTGCCAAAGGGTTTCTCGACAATTAAACGCAACCAACCCGGTCTAAATATTCGAATATAAAGTTCGATGTCATTTTCTCATTCTCTCTGTTGTTTTTTTTTACGATTTCGGTCGGCAATGTTTACTAATCAATTCTGAAACACTTCCGTAGACACTCGGTGGTAATGCTAAATAGAAAATTCGATTTGCACATTCTTGTTTCGATATTCGATTGGATTCGGCATTCAAATGATCGAAATCTTCGCCTTTATCATACGAGCCAGCAACATACGAATGTAAACGCTTAAATTTTTCGTAGAGATCATGTTCATCGTCTTTAATCTAAGGTTGATCTTATTTTTAAAAAACGAAAATTCTTCGTTTGATTTGCTTTTACTTTCATATACGGTTTAGTGTGCTCAAAAATTTCCTCGATTGTCAATTGACTTCGAGCGTAACCAATAAAAATAATCGATTCGGGTAAAAATCTATGCCGATATAATTGCCTATTAAGGTCAAAACAAGTAAGTATGATTGTAAGTCAAACGACATTTCTACATACCAAAGTGTTGGATAGATTTTCTTTTTTGCTAAATCTCCCTAAATCCAAAACTGAATTTCTCAATTGTATAAATACAGACAAATAAACGTACAGATGCGCCGAAAATAAAAAACACATGCGAACTCGGACATCCAGCTGCTGATCCAATTCGTGTCAATTCCGAACGCATTAATTTATAAATATATTCAGCATTTTCCACTAATTTTCCTGTCACAGATTCCGATTTATTCGTCGCCATTTTCTTCAAATTCAGATCGTTTGAATCGAATAAAAGTAAAATGATGATAATAATAATCACAAGAGCGTATCGAATGATTGCGCTATGTTTATACGAAGACTTAACAAATATAATATTTTTTACGCTAACATCATCATGACGGTTGAAAAATATCAAAGAACGAATAGAATACTTTAGGTTTTTCGCGACATCTTTTGAAAAGCCTTACTAATCATCGGTTATAATTAAACTTTATTAATAACTCTCGACAACAGACGCTCTAGATTATTCTTCTTTCTAACTAATTGAATTTATTGAAATAGAAAAGAAAGATAAAAAAGTTTAATATTTTATTTTATTTAATATTTGCTCGACTAAGTCTCTGCGATAAGAATTCGGATTGACAGTTTCAATGAGAAATAAAATCATTTGAAAATATTCGAGAAAACAGACGATTATTTGAGTTGAATCATATTTTCGAAGTAAATAGTTCCAAATTAAATTAATATAAAAATTTTCTAGTTCAAATATTTGCTGCTCATTATCAAACGATTGCCGATTGAAATTATTCGAAAACATAAGAATAATAATTGCAAATTTCAGAACGAGTTTCTCGTGATCATTCGATTTGAACAAACGATTTTTTATTGTTATTGGAATTTCATCGAGAAATAAACTCAAAAACAGATGTACCGTGTTGGTCATGACGGATCGAAGGAGAATTCGATGATCATGAGATGAGAGATGAAACAAATTTGGATTTATTTCGAAGAATAAACTGAATTGTTCGAAAATCGTCGCGAGTAATCGATCGATTGATGAAGTTTTCAGTCGAAGTTTAATCGGTAGATGAATTCGATTTTGAATGAAAGTTAAAATCGTTTGATTATCGAATAGTTTGACAAGATCGAGAAGAGATTGAAGTTGATGATTATTCAATATTGACCAATTGAATTTCGAAATTCGTGGACAACGAATCAATTCGATTTGCATGCCGCGTTCGAAGCATTTATTCAATCGACACCACGTACAAACATGACGATTTGTTCGATTGATTTGACAATTTTCATTCGAAAGACAATGAAACGATTTCTAAGCAAAAGAAAATTCAAAAAAACAAACGAACTTTTTCTTTTGATATTTCAACTAACCAAGCCCATGTGAGCATTTCGTTTGAAGAATATTTTACAAGCATGGCACGAGATAATGCCAAAATATCTGTACAAGGCCGGCTCGCCACAAATTCGACAGTACGACGGTTCAGTTTTAGACTTTTTTACCATGTCTGCGTTCTGTTTTCTGTTCTTTTTCTATTCTGAACTAATCTATTTTAAGGAAAATAATGTTTTATATATTCTCGTCGTTTTTCTTCCCTTCTATAAATATCCAACTTTAGCGTACTTTCGACTCGAGAGAAAAAAGTACTTTTTCAGACAAATGTTATCATTAGAAACGTGTTTGATCTTGCAGAAATAAAAGTGTATTTTGTCAGTTTTTTTCCTTTTTGAAAATTATCCAAAAAAAAAAAGATGTTCCACGCTGAGAAAACAAACCAACTGATGATGATAGATAGATAGATATTCTAGGCTAGATAGAAAGTTTTCAACACAACAAATACGAATATTTAAAAAAAAAAAAAGACGAATTGAGCGAATACGCATAGAGAGTGCATATAGATTGAGAGAGAAAGCACACACAAATTTCATTTTTTGTAATTTTGTATCTAATAAGTGAAAATATAGAAAAAGAAGAGCAACGAAACACACATGTAGTTATAAATGATGATAGCAATATTTACAGAAAATAAGAAGATACAAACAAACACGCACACAAATGAGCATTCTAGTGGAGTGAAAAAGAAAACGAGTCAATAGGATTGTTGATCTATTTCATTGAGTTCATTTAGTAATGACATAAATAATTAATGTAAACAATGATGAAAGAAAGAGAGTGCATTTGTTCAGATGATTTTTTGAGCTAGAATTCCAGAAATATCCACCATAGTAACTTCCAGATGATGGATAATAGTTTGACGAATATTGATTTGGACGATAGCCGCTTCCGTAATTTTGATAGAAACTGCTCGAACCTGGATATTGATTATAATAGCTACCGTATTGACCATCTAAATAAAACAAAGTCAATCGATTGAAACGACAGCTGATTTTATGTTGAATTCTTACATTGACCCATTCCGTATTGATATGAGCCAACACCAGCACCACCATATGGATAGTTTATGCCTTGGATCGATCCATAACCACCATATTGTCCCTGATATGGAGAGTAATATTGTCGGTTGGCTTGTTTAGCTGTAGGACCTTCGTTTGGACCGCCACGTTGACCCATTGGTGCTTGACCAGGTCCGTTTAAAATCTGAGGATTTGGTCCTGATCCTGGTGGTGCATTGCCTAGATTGGGCATTGGCACTTGTCGACGACGACGAGCTCGGTTTGCATCAATGCCTTAAAATACAAACATAATCATAGTAAATTCTCTTTTTTTTATGATTAAATATACAGATTCAGTTAAGTAAATATACTTGAATATCCGTATTCTCTAATCAAGGAAAAGGTCACTGTCAATATGATGTATAGTTCTCGATCCTTGGTCTAACCTTTCACATCTACCTGTTTGAATAACGTGGATAGCTAAACTGAGATTTAAACTCAAGGATTCTGTTTCAGTTGTATGTGACAAACTCGAATGAACAAGCCAAAATAACTTACCGATTGTGCAAAGTACAAGAGCAATTAATAGAAATTTTCCAACACCGAACATGTTCTGTTATGTTTGCGGTTTGTACGAATGTCAAAACTAAATTGAAAAGAGAAAAAAAAGAAAATGAATGACAAGTCAGAAATTGTATCGTGAGATGCTGCGACGAATTATGTAAATGTGTTAGAAGAGAGAAAGAGAAAGAAATGTTTGAATTGAGAAAATGTACGATTTGAGACTCGTTCTTTTTTTTTCTCCGGCTCTTTTTTTCCTTCTCTTCTATTTTAATAGTAACAGCAGTTATAAAATTGGTGACGATGAAAAGAAGAAGAAGAAGAAGCACGAGAAATGACGAATAGCGCAAGGAGTCGTAAGAGCTGTTGCGCGCGCGTTTTTTTTAACTCTCGTAAACTTTTCTCTTCTGTTTCTCTTGTCGTTGACTACCCTCTGGCGCGGTTACAGTTCTTCTATTATTCTTTCCTTTTTGAGCGAACTTACCGTCTTCTCTCATTGAGTCATCATAATAAACTTGTTCACTCAACTTTCTCATTCATCGAATAGCTCGACTAACGATGGCAACTAGAAAACTTTCATATATTTCTCATAGTCGATTTCCGTCAGATCTACTTGATACTCGTGTCATTTTCTTTTTTCGTCTCTTCATCAACCTGTACAAACATAAACCGATGTAGCATTTACTCTATTTCGATGTAATATACATGTTATGTTAATGGAATTTTTTTCTTTGCTTCTTGTCAATGTTATAATATAATTTTTTTTCGTCAACTTTTCTCTTTCTGCTCTCTCTCTCTCTTGTGCCTTCTCATTCTCCGTTTCTTTTTTCTGCTTCTTCATATGTATGGAGCATGAAATGCACACATATCATCAATGTACAGCATACTAACACAAATCATTATTCGGCTCTCTTTGACGAAGTTATTGAAGGACAAAATAAATTCATTTTCATCATACATTCGAATAATGAAAGGAGAGAGAGAGAGAAAAAAACCCTACCGAACATATTCGTTCAAAGTTCGTTGTACAATAATAAAGTACATTCAATATTCAAAATCAAATCTATAATTTTATTCATATTCATCCAACAAGCACACACAAGAAGAAAAAAAGAAATCAGTATTGATACTATTTTTTTTCTAGTGATTTATAAGCCACTCATGTCTGGTAAAACATGCGTTTATTGATCTATGTACAATAATAATTAACATATGGAAATATCACAAAATAGAATCAACCTTTTGAGTCAAAGGGTTTTTTTAGTAATAAAATAATAAAATAAAAAACGAACTTGCTTACTTTTATTGAACCGAAGAAATTGATCCATAAAGAAGTTCGCAAATTGAAACTAACACTATTGTGAAAATGTTTTAAAATAAAATAAATCATCGATTGAGAATTTACGTTTTTTTTTCTTCTTCTTCTGTTGCTGTTATATTGAATAACAAGAGAAAATGTCTATTGGCAACGAATTTTCTGCATAAATTGTTAATGACAACACCTCGGGGAGTTTTGATTTCTTTAAAACTTCTTTTTTTCGTCAACAATGAGTATCAAGAGTTAACTCAACAAAAAAAATGATTCAACTTTTCCGATCCAAACCGAAAAAATCTCACGCACGTTCATTTATCCTTCAAGCTAAGGAAATCTCTTCGGATTCATCCGATGAAGAACTTATTCCTACACTACCGGTGATTCTCAATCCTCAACCAATCAAACAGCGAAAACATAATATTTGTTTCAATCCAATTCTTGAACCATTACCATCAATGCCCTGTACAAGTATTGTCGAAGAGAGACCATTTGTTTATCAGCGAGTTCATACCTCGCCTTTGATAGAAGAACGACCGGTGGCAGTCTATCGATCACTGGAATCGCCGATTCGACGACGTCGAATCAAAGTTTCATCATCACCACCACCACGACCGGCAACACCGAAGAAGAATGTTCATTTGCCGAAACATGCAAAGAAACTAGTCAATCGATTTCTGCAAAATTTAGAACAAGCACATGAGCAGATGGATGGCAATGAAAGTGATTGTGGAATCGATGGTTGTGAAATTTGCCGACGACTTCGATCAGCAATGGACGACGGTGCTCGACGACGCATTCGAGATAATGATATCTATCGAAGTAGTCAAGTTGTTTTCACTAAACCAGTAATCGAAATCAAACGAATATCTAATTGCTTTTTTTTCTGTTGTTGAAAATAATTCATAGAGATCAACGAGAAAAGATGTTCATATTGTCGAAACTTATTCATCAAATAATCAATCTTCAGACTATCCAGCAGGATATACGACTTTCGTCGATCCAAATACCGGTTTAACTTATATCTACGATCCTAATTGGCAGTATGATATCAACACACAAAATCCAATACCGAGTGATGACAAAAAACATCAATCAGCTGATAAGACAGTCATTGTTCATACATCTCGAAATCCAACGCCAAAAGTAGTTGTTGAACAACCACGTCGACGTCATCGTCGATCGAGAAAACATCCGTCAACAACTATTATCACCGAAGAATCAACGCGTTTACCTCGGAATAAAACTGTTACCTATCTCTAAAAAAAACATTTCACTTTTTTTTTTGTCTTTTGGAAATTATCGATTCGCATTACGATCAAGGTTCATCAAATATAAAAGGTCAACATGTACCCAATGGATACAGAATGCATAAAAGTGAGAAGAGTTTATCGAAGACTTTTTCGTTAAAATGTATACGTAATTGAATCGAAAAAAAAGAGAGAGAGAGAACAAGATGACAATTGTTAATGAAAAGAAAACACAATATGTAAGTAAGACGAAATACAGAAAGGAAAAGAACACTGTATGAATAATAAATGAATAAAATTGAATGAACCTATTCTAGTGTTGTTGTTGTTGTTGTTATCAGCGTACGAGAGAAAATAGAGTTCGTTTGGCTGTTCAATTGCTACTATTGCTCTGGTGGAAATACGTTTGATTTTTTTTATTCTGTTTCGCTGTAATCTTCAGGATATTCGCCTTCGTCTTCGCCAATGTCAGCTCCGTCTTCTTGAGCGGCCGGTGCGGCAGGAGCAGCAGCTGCTGGTGTTGTTGGTGTATCAGCTGCTGGTTCGTCTTGATCTCCTTCGTCGCCTTCATCGCCTTCGTCACCTTCTTCATCATCAGCTGGTTGAGGCTGAGGTTGAGGTTGAGGTTGAGGTTGAGGTTGTGGTTGAGGTTGAGGTTGTGGTGGATAATAACTTGGTTGATTGTATGGATATCGGTTATATGGATCATATTGTGGATATTGTGGTTGAGGTTGAGGTTGTGGTTGTGGTCGAGGATAATAACCACCATCTGCTACCTATGCGCCAATAAAAAACAAACGAATCAATTAATTGAAAATGTGATGATGTTGAAATATTTTACTTGTAAATCAATCGAAGCTACATCATTCGAATTGCCAGTACCAGCACTACATTCGTATCGGCCAGCATCACTTTGAGTTGCATCAGGAATTGTAAGTCGTGCGAGTTTACGATTACCTGGCAATGGTATACTTTGTGCTTTGTATGGTAATGGCTATGATAAACGAATATCAATCGACAATTCGATAAAATCTCATAAATTCAATTCAATTCTCTCACCTGATTGCCTGATCGTGACCAACGTGGTTGTGCATATTGATTATAAGGTGAAACAACTTCACAATCAAAATAAATGCTTTGTCCAGACGATACACGAGCGCCATCATCTGGTCCAAATATGTACACATCAACACGTTGTTGTTGTTGTTGTTGATATGCTGGCTGTTGTTGATACGGATAATTGTAATTGTATTGTGTTCGTGGATCATATTGAGGTTGTGGTGGTGCTTGAGGATATTTGATGCCTAAACTTGCAGCATACTCCCAAGGTACACATTTCTCGCAGCATTCACCTGGTAAAGCAGCTGCAACAAAATCCTTGCCACAATTTGGAACATTACAAGTTCGACGATCACAATTCGGATCTAATCATTGACAAAAAACAATAAAAAAAAACCAAACACATCTTTTTTTTCTTTCTTCTTACCACTTAAAACTTGTCGTTTGACTAATCGTTTGACTAATTTCGTTTCTCGACGATTTAATTGCCGTGATGATGACGCCAGTAATTTCTCTCCACAAACGACATAGACCGTCGTGCACAATATCAAAGCTACTAATATGAATTTCATTCTAAAAAATGAAGCAAAAAATCCAGCCTTGAACTTGTCGAGTATCAACACAAAATGAATTCGAATCGATGTGAAATTCTAACAAAGATTTCGTTCTTTTTTTCTTCTTTTTTTATCTCGCTTATCGCTTATTCTCCCATGATGCAAACGTGAATAACAGATGAAATCAAATCCTTTTCTTCTCTTACATGTACTTATGAATGGCATAACCCTTCTATTCTCGTCATCAACTCAATTCAAGATAACTTTTTATTCTCGTTCTCGTTTCAACAAGGTTGAGCTTACGTGTTCTTTTATGATGGACAAAAAGAAGCAAAATCTCATTTCCTTCATCAAAAATCGATCATACACACATTTCTTCTTCTTCTTCTTTCTCTCGAATAACTCGAAAAACCTTACGATTGATTTAATATAATGAAGTGCTTACTTTGAATGTCTTGAAAGAAACTAATAAACAGGTGCAGAATACTTTTTTTTCTCACGATCGATTTGTATCAAATGGAATCAGAATAAGTTTTTTTCTTCTTCTTCTTCTTGCCTTCCTTTAAGAAGGAGATGACCGAATTCGTACAGGTAAATACACCGTGTAGCAGAAGGGAAAAAAGTAAAAAAAAAAGAAACCGAGAGGACGAAGAAAGGACAAATATACACGCACATTAGAGCCTCTTTCATATATCGTCAGTGTGAACACATACAATCTGCATGAGCTGTGTTTTACGACAGAGTACATACATGTGAAGTTATGTAATATTAAATAAAGAAGAGAGAACGAAGAAGAAAAGTGACCCTGAGAAGAAAAAAAATCGACAATCAAGTCAACGATGTGAGTAGGAAATTGAATCACTTGTGTGTCATTATCGGATCTATTAGAAATCGAATGAATCGTGATGTTCACATTCGGTCCGCCGAACGGAACAAAGATTTACGAATGAATGATCTAGGTTTTTGTTTTGTTTATATGCCGGAACAAACGCATTTTTAGCTAATTAATCATTAACATGACGGAAAGACTCTTCGATCAGATTTAACCGTGAATGAAAAAATAAAGTAATATAGTACCTAAGTGATAAACTCGTCGGCATTGAACTCAAGGAGAGAAAAGGTTAACTTAAGTAGAAACGAAAGGATCGAAGATCAATGTAATCAGTGTTTCAATTTTTATCAATGACGTAATTCATAAAAGAGAATAAAAACTGACTTAACAATTCATAATCAAGATGTTAATCAACAATTATAATAAGGCAATAAACTTAAGATTTATGAATAATTTAGAATTATTAAATATTAATACATTAACTATTTTATTTCAAATGAAAATTGATATAATTCATTATACGTAAATTATTTTAATGGCAAAGAAGTTATATCTTTTATAATAAAAGATAATGATAAAGAAAAACGTTGTACTTGTGCATCTATTTCAAGTGTTTTGACCTTCTTTTTCTCATTTATTCATGTAATTCACAACGAACAGTATTCTAAAAAATAAAGAAACTACATATTAACATGTTGATTATCAATTTTTATTCATCAGCCTAAAGGAAAAGATGATGTCTTCTAACCAGTGCATGATCAGTCGATATCTGATAACGAATGTCTATCGTTATGTGCCGGCTGATGATCGATTCGTACCGAATAGCTTCGAGTTAAAATATTTTTAATCAAATAATTCAACTTGGCCTCTGTCAGTTAGATTACAAGATTAATGTCTCCACATCTAATAACATTAAACAAACTCTACTTTTTCTTTAAAATTCTGAAAATATTTCTCCTGAACAATAAAAACAAACAGCTTCTTGTATAAAATTAATTTTCGATTTGTTTATATTCGTTTTTCACAATGTGCCTTTTCTCGACGTACTCATTTCTTTTCTTTTTGTTCTCCGTTTTTTTATTGTTATCTAAATTAATACCTCGAATGCAAGCATAACATACATTCTTTTTTTCTACAGCATTAGAATCGTTGTTGTTTCTTACACGTCGTTTTCTTTGCTTTTCTTTTTGTATTTAGATTTTAACGTATTCGTCTTTCTTCTTCTGTTTTATTTCAAAAAAAAAATCTTGCCCGAGAACGAACATAAGAAGAACGAAGCAAAAAAAACTATTGACGACCTTCGTTACAACTCTCATTTGTTTCTTTGAATACAATTCTTCAATCTTCTCTTTATCTAAACTATTCAAGGTTATTCCGAAGGACAATAGTGTGTCGATTCGAATTGATTTGATTTTCATTTCAGAATGAAATATAGCTTGCGGAAATCGTTTAGTTTTCGTCGACGACGTGAAACTCTCAATGATGACGATCAAACATCGCCAAAACTCGATACAAATGCGCATTCAACTTCGAATGCGAATTTAGTTCAAACGAAATCACATTCAAATGACGAAGACGATGAACCATTCACTTCGATTTCGAATTCTCATCAACGTCCGTTCAATCGTTTTACCTCTCAAATACGTCGATCATTTCGAAACACTCTTCGTCGGTCACGACCTCGATTAACAAGTACAAATTCTAATAAACATTTGATTTTCAATTCCAATGAAGAAAATAATCAAACGCAAATACCAATACAAACTCTCTATCCAAATATATCAACAGGTCTTTCATGTCCAATGACAGAGAACACTCAGTTAAAACCGTCGACTAAATGCCGGAGAGCACCTCTACCGCCTACACATGTCAATCAATCGTAAGAAGAAGAAGAAAAAAAGAAGAAATTCGTTCGTTTTTTATGTATGTTTTGTTGTAGAATCGAAATCGATCCCAATCAACAACAATCGAATCACAAACGTTTCTCATTTCTTCGAAAAAAACATGTGAAGAAAACAGCAGACGATCAAACCAATCAATCGTTAACACTCACGCAACGATTTCATTCTCTGCGACGTTCATTTCATTTCGGTAGTCGAAATTCTTCGTCATTCAAAGCTCAACATTCATTACTCTCCAATGAATAAATTCAAATGACGAAGAAGAAGAAGAAGAAAAATAACCTCATTTTGTGCAAATATGCACAGATGCTGTTTTCAAATTTCGTTTCGTTTCTTTTCTTTTCTTCATTCTGCTTCAAATGTCTTTCTCTTTGCATATACGTATATATACAAAAGCAAATATATTATTTATGTTGTTCAAACTTAAACTCAAAGCAAATCGAATTAATTGATTAACTACTCTCCACCCAAATCATCTTGAATAAATTACATTTCGATACTAGACGATCATTTAATTATCCAAATCGATAGATTTTTTTTTCATATTGTATCTTATCTCTATCGTATTAACACCGGACTCTTGTCTACTGGTGATGTAACCAACATTCACTCTCTTTCCCTTTCTCTCTCTCTCTCTGAGCATTCAACTCGAATCAATGAAGATAAACACATCAGAC
>ERZ778019.1053-NODE-1053-length-41886-cov-6.972198_pt1 | contig 41886 bp, 29 predicted proteins | sample MGYA00375749_ERZ778019 | MGnify/ENA primary metagenome ERZ778019 (study PRJEB29350, sample SAMN05389821) | bioreactor metagenome | isolation source: Ammonium sulfate bioreactor | place: South Africa: University of Cape Town | collected 2014-03-17 ... | reverse complement strand
CATACGAGATGTAGCCGTGACTGGAGTTCAGACGTGTGCTCTTCCGATCTGTGACTTCTACGAACTGGAACAGCAGCGCGGTAATTCCATCTTCTCCAAGCTTCTCCATACCGAATGGAGAGGCTACAAGATCAACATCCTGGATACCCCTGGCTACGACGATTTCGTGGGAGAAGTGGTATCGGCCCTGCGTGTGGCGGACACCGGGGTCTTGTTGCTCAACGCCAATTTCGGAGTGGAAGTAGGTACCGACCTTATCTGGGAATACACGGAAAAATTCAAGACCCCCATGCTCCTGGCGGTCAACAAACTGGATCAGGACAAGGCGGACTTCGACCACACCGTCCTCCAGGCCCGCGACCACTTCGGCTCCAACGTGGTAGTCGTCCAATATCCCCTCAACCCCGGTCTCGGCTTCAACTCCATCGTCGACGTACTTCGAATGACCCAATATAAATTCCCACCCGAAGGCGGCAAACCCGAAAAGCTGCCCATTCCCGAAGAAGAAAGAGAAAGGGCCGACAGGCTCCATAAAGAATTGATAGAGGCCATCGCCGGCAATGACGAGACCCTCATGGAAAAATATTTCGAAAAAGGAGAGCTGGATGAGGACGAAATGCGGGATGGTCTGAAAAAAGCCATGGTCAACCACGACCTCTTCCCTCTTTTCTGTCTGTCTGCAAAAAAGAATATGGGCAGCGGCCGTATCATGGGATTCATCGACAACGTAGGCCCCTGCCCCTCAGAGATGCCTCCTCAAAAGACCCTGTCGGGCGATCTCCTGCCCTGCGATCCCGAAGGGCCACCCTGTATATTCATCTATAAGACCATCTCCGAAGCCCATATCGGGGACATGAGTTTTTTCAAGGTCTACTCGGGCACAGTCAAGTCCGGCATGGAGCTGATCAATGAATCCAACGGCGTCACCGAAAAACTCAACCAGCTCTTTGTCGTGGAAGGCAGCAAACGCACGGCCGTCAACCAGCTCTCGGCAGGCGACATCGGCGCTACCATCAAGCTAAAGCATACGCATGTCAACAACACCCTCCACGCCCGTGGACATAATGTCGAGTTGGAGCCCATCGAATTCCCCCCTCCACTGTTGATCGTTGCCATTGAGCCCGCCCAAAAAGGAGATGAGGAAAAGCTGTCAACTGCCCTTCATCAGCTGCAGGAAGAGGACCCCACAGTAATAATAGAAGTCTCACAAGAGCTGAAACAGACCTTGCTGCACTGCCAGGGCGAGCTGCATCTTTCCGTCATCAAGTGGAAGCTGGAGCATATCTCCAAAAATTTGCACATCAACTTCATCCGCCCGCGTATCCCTTACCGTGAGACGATCCGGAAAATGGTCCAGTCCAGCTATAGACATAAAAAGCAATCGGGTGGAGCCGGTCAGTTCGGTGAAGTATACATGCAGGTGGAGCCCTGGTATGAAGGCATGCCCGATCCAAAGGGTCTTTCTGTACGCGGAAGGGATGAGTACGCCCTCGACTGGGGTGGCAAGCTTATCTTCCTGAATTGCATCGTAGGAGGAGCCATCGATCAGCGCTTCCTGCCCTCGATCCTGAAAGGCGTTATGGAAAAAATGCAGGAAGGTCCGCTCACCGGCTCCTATGTCCGGGATGTACGGGTCATCGTATACGATGGCAAGATGCATCCGGTGGATTCGAATGATATCTCCTTCAAGATCGCCGGACTGATGGCCTTTAAGCAGGCATTCCAACAGGCCGACCCACAGATACTGGAACCCATCTACACCGTCACCGTACTCTGTCCGGATGACCAGACGGGTGGCATCATCAGCGACCTGCAGACCCGCCGCGCCATCATCGAAGGCATGGACTCCGAAGGGCATTTCACCAAGGTCATCAGCAGGGTGCCGCTGGCAGAGATGCAGGACTTCTCTTCTTCTCTGAGAAGCCTCACACAGGGAAGGGCCAAATTCCGGATGCAGTTCCAGGAATATGCGGCGGTGCCTTTCGATCTGCAACGTAAGCTCATCGACGAGTACAATAAGGTGGCCGCTCACCACCATCAGGAGGTTTGAGGGGATTGTCCTATCTTAGGCCCTTAAACATCCATGCATGGACGTAAAAATCGATGAAACCTGGAAAGATGTGCTCAAACAGGAATTTACCAAGCCCTATTTCCTCCAGATCGCTACCCATCTCAAGGCGGAGAAAATGTCCGGCAAAACGATCTACCCTCCGGGAAGCCTTATCTTCAATGCATTTAACACTACCCATTTCGATAACGTAAAGGTCGTGATCCTGGGACAGGACCCCTATCACGGACCGGGACAGGCACACGGACTCAGTTTCTCCGTGCCAAAAGGCATCCCGCCCCCACCCTCGCTGGTCAATATTTTTAAAGAGCTGCAAAATGATATAGGCGTGCCCATCCCAAACCATGGCAATCTCACGCATTGGGCCGAACAGGGGGTAATGTTGCTCAACGCATCCCTGACGGTAAGGGCCAACGAGCCGATGAGCCACGCAGGGATCGGCTGGGCCGAATTTACCAACGCCGTCATCCAAAAGATATCCGACCTGAAAGAACACGTCGTCTTTTTATTATGGGGAAAGTTCGCACAGGAAAAGATAAGCCTGGTGGACGAGACAAAACACCTCGTGCTCAAGGCAGCGCACCCCTCCCCTTTTTCCGCCGACAAAGGATTTTTCGGCTGTAAACATTTCTCAAAGACCAATGCCTGGCTGATGAGCAAAGGCATCGATCCGATTGATTGGAAGTTGAATAATATATGATGAAAAAGCAACGTTTCACGGATCTTCTCTGTAGCCTCTGGGCCGTATGGGTGATCATCGTCTTCGTCGTCACCATGCTTATAGTGCTCATCCCCTTTTTGATCTTCTCCTATTTCAGAAAGGACCCGCAAAAGACCAATGCCTTTGTCCACATGTCGCGCATATGGATGGGCGTTTTTCTACCGCTGGCCGGCTGCCCCCTAAGAACAAAAGGAAAAGAGAATTTCAAAAAAGGGGAGACCTACATCGTTTTATGCAATCACAACGCGCTCCTCGACGTGCCTGTATCATACCCGGCCATCCCTGGTGGCAACAAGACCATCGCCAAGATCGAAATGGCAAAGGTCCCTATATTTGGCCTATTCTATCGCACCGGCAGCGTGCTTGTCGACAGGAAGGATGAGAACAGTCGCAAGGAAAGTTTCACAAAGATGAAAGAAGTGCTGGAAATGGGACTCCACATGTGTCTCTACCCTGAAGGCACGAGGAATAAGACCGATGAGCCATTAAAAGAATTCCACAGCGGCGCTTTCCGGCTCTCTCTCGCCACCGGCAAAGCCATCATCCCCGCCCTGATCTTTTCCACCCGCAAGGTCATGCCGCCCGGTAAGACCTTTTATTTCCGCCCGCATGTCCTGGCCATTCATTTCCTTCCGCCCGTGACGCCGGAAAAGGACGACACGGCCGACACGCTCAAACAAAAAATATTCGACATCATGTGGAACTACTATACGACGCACCGGAAGTAGGCGCCCCGCAAGGTCTCCTTATTGATCGTAAAAGTACTTGGTCCGATTGATCTTCAGGTCCTGCAGGAACCCCGCCTTCGGACTGATGGTAAAGTTAAAGAAGTGACTATACCCTATCAACGTCGCATTGATCGACATCTGCCAGCAATGCATATCCCGTGATATCGACGTGGTCAGCGACTGCATCTTCGCGGCATGCACATCATAAAATCCATTCAGGCCTATCTTCCATTTTTCCGTCAGGTTGAAATCCCCGCTGTAATTGATAGAAGAGGTCACCAGCGTTTGATATCCCGAATAATCGGGCTTCAGAGTAGTCGAAAAGTTCAATGCAAAAGAAAGGTTCAATGACCAGGGTATATTGAAGTCTGCATACTGCGCCGGGTTATTACGGATATAGTTCAGCTGCGCCTGCTGCTCCTCCATGGTCATGGGTATCTGGTCCTGCTGTAACGCTTGTTTATCCTTTTCCAGCTTCTCATCTTTGGGTTTGCTCTTGAAGCTGGAAGAGATAGCCAGGTTGCCACCCGTGATCCTTCCCAATGAGAATCCTTTTCCCGGCCGTTGCCAGGCTAATATATTCCGCCGCTGGCCAAGCGAATCCGTTATATAGGGGTCCAGGTTGGCGCCACCCGTGATATTGATCTTTTGCAGCAGCGTGCTACGGAAATAAAAAGAGATATTGGACAATTTAAAGCTGTCGGCCAGGTAGTTGTAACTGCCGTTGAACCCGATGCCATCGATGATAGTGGTTTTCTTGATACCCCCTTCGGTAGTATCTTTTTTCGACCGGGTCTTTATTTCGAAGTGGTTATCCAGCCCAAAGGATATGCCTCCGAACACACCTTCCCCAAATGGTCCAAACGTGGCTCCATCAAAATAGGATACACGCCGGGTATAGATAGGGTTCTTGACGCTGGAATCTGCATTGGGCACAGGCAGATTGTAATAGGCTTTGCTCGCAAGGTCGGGTTTATAGCTCAGGCTAATGGTAGGTCGTATGACGTGCCGGATGCCCATCAGCGAGCTGTTTTTGCCGAACTTTTGAAAGGTACCGAAGATAGCCGTGCTCAGGCTCAGGCTGAAAGATATATCCTCCATCGTCCAAATGCCTTTCTGTATGCCAAGCGTGTCTACCTTCCGGAGGGCCGTATCATATTGCCGGAACAGCTTCCGTGAAAAGACCCTGTTCGAAAGACTAAAACCCGGCGTGACCTGTATAGGTCCTTTCAACGGCAATGCCAGGCTGATGGGAATGCTGTTCTGGGCGCCCCACTGGAAAGTATCGATGACCTTCTTGAAATTGGCGGCCGAGTCATAGAAAGTGGCCCCACCCGAGAGATTGGTCGTTAATCCGATACCCAGTTTCTCATACCATTTTGCCTGGCCCACAAAATCCTTCTTTTGCAATGGGTAGATGGTGGGAGCCGTAAAGGTCAGGTTGGGTGCGCTGACCGTTATCTGACGGGTCAGGTTGTTCTGACTATGGGTAGCGCCCACCGAAAGGTTGTATTTGCCATTCCATGTCTTGGAATACATAATGGAAGAACCTAACTGATTATTGTAAGCGGCCGTGGGGTTGTTGGGTACATAGGAATTGTATTTCGTAGACATGACGTTCACGCTGGCGGAAAAAGTGGTCCCCGGTCGCGCCTTGGAGTCCATCGAGTGGCTCCAGTTGAGGCTCCAGGTCCTGCCCGTCGTATACGCATCCTTACCGGAGTTACTCAATAGCTTGGTGTTCTGCAGGGCGAAGGCCATCTGTCCGCTGTACCGGTATCGCACCCGGTAGGTCGGGGTCACGTACAGGTTCCACCCCCCATAGGAATAAAGATTCGTTCGGACCGTCACGTCAAGATATTCGTTGATCACCTTGTAATAACCCAGCCCTTCCAATCCGACACCCGCCTGGTCATTGGCAGTAAACTGGGGTGGCAACAGGCCCGAATGACGCCCCGTCGAGATAGGGAAAAAGCCAAAGGGGATATAAATAGGGATCGGCACGCCTTCGAACTCGGGATGTATCGGACCCGTGATGGCGAACTTCTTATTGATCAGCTTCATTTTATTGGTGACGAAGGCAAAATGGGGTGTATCCAGATTGCAGGAGGTGAACCTGCCTTTGTAGCCATAATACTCCTCCGGGCTGATCTTTTTCATCTTTTCCGCATGGAGATACATGTCTGAGCCGGCGACAGTATTCGTGTGCTGTGTAACCCCTTTTTGGCTCTTGACGCTGTAGACAATGGTGTCCGAATTCATGGTATTGTCGGCTTGCACCATTTTGGGCAGACCGATGACATTACCGGCCGTGTCTTTGGTAGGAGTAGCCGTTACCAGGTTGTGCTGCTGGTCATATTCGATCTTATAGGCGGTCAGTGTCGCATCCTGGTACTTCGATTCGGCCTTGTTATAAAGGGTGATCTTTTTAGTGGGGATATCCATGACCACGGAATCCGAAGCTTTGTAGTCGATAGCGGCTGCCATCGTATCTTTGCTGATCTTGTAGTCCAGAGTATCCGATGCCTTATGAAGGGAGTCTGGAATGGTGCTTAGGATCATGTCCAGGGAGTCCAGGCGGGCAGAGTCCCCAAGCTTTAACACCGAGTCCCGGAGTTTCAATACCGAGTCCCTCAGCCTCAACAAGGAATCCCGGGGAATGGTATCCCTGCTGGCAGGCGGGGGCATGACCCGGAATCCGGGTTTGCTGGTGTCGGCGGCCAGGCCGGTAGAAGGCTCATCGGACCCGGAACCAGGATCGTCCAATGGTTCATGAGAACTTAAAATATTGCAAAAACGTGCTGCGGACGAATAATTTGCGGGACTATTGAACGTTACTGAAAAGAATATAGCAGTAAAAATCAATGTCAGTAAATATTTTGAGCTAATTTTGCGTCCGTTAATATTCATACTTAGCGGGTTCAGTCCAATAGGCGGACGCACAAAAATAGCCATTACACCATTAAGATTATGTGAAGATTGCCTGTAATTCGTGAAAATAACAAATGACTATGATGAAAAAGATGACCTGTTTGTTGATCTTGCCGGTAATTATATGTTCAATTACTGCTTTCACAACACGTCCTCCCCAAAAGCCAGTTCTGCGCACCATTATAATAGATCCCGGTCATGGAGGCTTTGATCCGGGTACGGAAGGTCTTTTCTCAAAGGAAAAGGACGTGGCATTGTCTATTTCCCTCAAGCTGGGAAAGGCGATTGAAGAAGCCTTCCCCGATATAAAGCTCGTGTATACCCGCACTACCGACATCATGCCCGGCAATATGCCGACCAAGGGTCAGGGACTGCATTACAGGGCCGAGCTGGCCAACAAATCCAAAGGGGATCTTTTTATTTGTATCCATGCCAACAACGATGGCCATACACCCGGTACATACGCCGTTCATAGGGTCATCGGGCATAAATATGTGGGCAAGAAGAAAAAAAGGCGGGTACCCATCTACGAAACCTATTATGTAAAGAATACCCGCGTAGGCACGGGCTCATATATCTGGAAGGCGGACCGGAATGTTTTTAAGGGCAAAGCCATCTCCGAAGCAGAAGGAGGAGGTGAAGTAGACGATAGCACTGAAAAGGCCGCCAACGCCTTCGACATGAGCAGCCCCGAAGCCAAGATCAAAGCACAGCTATACGAAAAGAAATATTTTGCCAACAGCGCCCTGTTCGCCACCCTGGTGGAGAATGAATTTGTAAAGGCCGGCCGTCACAGCGACGGCGTTATGCAAAGGGATGAAGGCATCCAGGTATTGCAGGCTACAGGCATGCCCAGCGTGCTGATAGAGACAGGCTTTCTCAGCAACAAGGAAGAAGAGGTATACCTCAACAGCGAGGAAGGGCAAGACGAAATAGTACGCAATATCGTGGACGCGCTGAGGAAATACAAGGACACCATCGAGGGACATGCGCCCGGCACACCATAATCTTAACTTTCCCGAAAACGGCCAAAGCCGGCAATTTCACTACATTTGTCACCGGAGACTCAAACATATAAAGTACTGATCAAATTTTACAGATGAAAATTTCTAATGAATTTAAGATCGGAGTACTGGCCGTTGTGGCCGTAGCCGGGCTGATATTGGGTTTTAATTATCTGAAAGGCAGCAGCGCCTTCCATCACAACAAAAAGCTCTATGCCGTATTCGACAACGTGGAAGGCATGGAAGTCTCCAATGCCGTATTGATCAATGGCCTTCAGATAGGCACCGTATCCGCTATTAACGAGTCGGATCAGGACCTCACCAAGGGCATCGTAGTGACTATTGCTCTGAAAAAGGACGTTCATATTCCCGAAAACTCCATTGGGGTCATCAACTCAGGGCTGATCAGTTCCGCCACCATCGTCATTACCAAAGGCGATGCCACCCAATTCCTCCAGGATGGGGACACCCTCCAGACCAAAAAGAAATCCAACCTCCTTGCGCAGGTACAGGAGAGCGTAAATCCCGTCATCCTCAAGCTGGGTAGCACACTTACGTCCCTGGACAGTCTCATACAGGCCATCGGCTCTATGTTTGACCCCCGGCTAAAGGGCAATATCAGCGCCACTGTCGCCAACCTGGCTGCATCCTCGGCCCAACTGCAGATATTATTGAACGCTCAGACAAGCGCCCTGGCCCAATCCCTGAAGAACGTCAATACATTCACCGCCAATCTGGCTAAGAACAACGATCATATCACCCATACCCTGGAAAATGTAGAAAAGACCACCTCCAACCTCGCGGCAGCCAAGATCCCCGAGACGGTGGAAAGCCTGCAGTCCGCCGTGAACGAGATGAAAAGTCTGCTGACAAAGGTCAACAGCAGCAATGGCTCACTGGGCCTGCTATTGAATGATAAAAAACTATATCAGAACCTCGAAGCCACTACCCGCAGCCTGAATATCCTGCTGGATGACGTACGCATACACCCCAAGAGATATGTCAATGTATCCGTATTCGGCAAAAAGGATAAAAGCGGCCCCCTGATGGCCCCCGTAGACTCGACCACAGCAGTGAAACCCGCCAATAAGTAATGATGAGAACGAGGGTGTTTATTCATGTCTGTATGGCCCTCCTTGGGCTTTTCCTCAGCCAGGCGGCTTTTTCACAACGGACACAGGGCGGTATCCCTTTCAGAACGCCCGGCAATGACTCCATGAAGGTGGTGCAGATCCTGAACGCATTGTCTTACCATTCCGAGACCAGGCCGGATTCCAGCCAGCTCACCTTTCTGGTCGGCGATGTAAAGATCCGTCAGGAGAATACCATCATCATGTGCGATAGCATGATCCTCGATCCGAAGAATAATTTTATAGAATCCTTCGGACACGTACACATCAACGACAACGACTCCACCAACATATTCTCCGAATACATGAAGTACGAGGTCGATAAAAAGATCGTGCACTTCCAAAAGAACGTAACGCTTAAGGATGGTAGAGGTGAGCTCACCACCCAGGAATTAGAATACGACCTCAACCAAAAGGTGGGTACCTATGATCATGGAGGAAGGATTAAGAACAAAGGCTCCGTCCTCACCAGCGAGAGGGGTATTTATTATGAGGCGACAAAGGACGTTTATTTCAGGAACAACGTAGTGCTAAGGGACCCTCAATACGATCTTTCCGCCGACTCGCTGTTATACAATACCGCTAACCAACGCTCTACATTCATCACCGAGACCTTTATCCAGTTCAAGGACAGCACCCGCCGCACCGTCCGCACCAGGGAAGGGTTTTACGATCTGCCAACACATAAAGCTTATTTCGGTCAACGTTCGGTGATCACCGATGGTGGTCAGAAACTGGTAGGCGACAGCGTCAATATCGATGACAGCACCGGCATCAGCACCGCCGTTGGTAATGCCAGGTATGCCGATACGGTAGAAGGCGTGGTTATCGTTGCCGGTCGCATGTACAACAACAAAAAGAAGAATTACTTTCTGGCAACGGAGCGGCCGATCATGATCCTCAAACAGGACAAAGACTCTATATATATTGCAGCCGATACGTTCTACTCCGCCCGGCTCATCGACAGACCGAAAATACCCGAAAAGTTGGAAACCATGGACAGCCTGCATAGGGTTGCCACCGACAGCATCAATGCAAGGGATACGCTGTCAACATCCAGCCCCGATAGCACCCACCCCATGGTGGTCAAGGTCAGGGGGGACAGCCTGATAAAGACGCTCCCCGACAACACCATCCGTCCATCCGCACCCATACAAGTAGCACGACAGCCCGAACCCGACCGCGACCACGAAAAATATACGGACACCACCAAAGCTCCCATCACGGACAGCACGCTGCGCTATATCCTCGCCTACCACCACGTCCGCATATTCTCCGACAGCCTGCAGGCGGTCTCCGACAGCCTGTATTACTCCGGGCAGGACTCCATCTTCCGGCTCTTCTATAACCCCATCGCCTGGGGCAGCGGCAACTACCAGATCACGGGCGATACGATGTATGTCTACACGAAAAACAAAAAGGCCAACAGACTCTATGTCTTCGAGAATGGGCTGGCCATAAATAAAGTAGCCAGGGATTTCTACAACCAGATCAAAGGCACCACCATCAATGCGTATTTTAAAGATGGCCAGGTAGACTATATGCGCGCCAAAGGCAATGCCGAAAGCATCTACTATGTACAGGACGACAACAAGGCCTACACAGGCGTCAACAAAGCGCACGCCGACATCATCGACATGATCTTCGCGGCTAAGTCCGACACCGGTGGAAGAGAACTGCGTAAGGTCGTACTGCGCAACGACGCAGAAGGCAGCATGATCCCCTTTAAAAAGGTCAACTTCGACGACATGCGCCTCCGTGGATTCAAATGGCAGGAAGCACGACGCCCAAAGTCAAAAGAAGACCTCTTCGAATAGCTGCATTTCAGCCGTATTTTAAGAAAGTTCTAACAGAGGGCCATTAATATTTTAGGCCCTTTTCTCGTTCCAATTAGCAAACTTATTTATGCGAGTAATCATCCTTTGCCTGGTGTTCCTGGCGGCCACCAGCCTGTACAATCATGTGTCTGCGCAGGACTATAAGTTTGCCATGGGCGTCCGGTTCAGCTCAGCAGCTCCAACCCTGAGCAACTCCGTCAGCATAAAGTATTTTATGGATGAGACACGTGCGCTGGAAGGTCTCATTTCATTTGGCGACAGGTTTGGGATAGGCGCCCTGTATGAAAAACATCAGCTTATTGGCGGCACCCCGGCGTTCACCTGGTTCTATGGTGCAGGTGGCTACCTGGGCTTCGAAACCGTTACCGATGCCAATCATGTCCAAAGCCACAAGACTTTCCTCGGGCCCACCGGCATCGTAGGCCTGGACTACAAATTCCAAAACGCCCCCCTTAATCTCTCCCTCGACTGGAAACCAGAGCTCGACATTATCCCAAAGATCAATTTCGTACCCGACGCCTTCGCCCTCACCGCCCGCTTTACCTTCAAATAAGCCCACCGGAAAATCCAATATCCTCCCCTCCCCCCTCATTCCAACAGCCTCCGATCCGGCAAATCCTCACCCCCTCACACCAACAAAACTGCACAAAAACGCATCATCCCCCTCATTCTCGTAACCTTACAAATTAAAAAAGCGTAAAATCCCGTTTATTTTGGCTAAATTTTAACTATTATGCATTTTTTTGCGGTTTTTTGCGCTAACTTCAGCCGGCCTTAACCAAAACCAGCATGCAAAAACCAGCGCCCTCTATTCAATCTCTCGAAAGACCTGTCTCTTTTATTAGGGTATTCCATCTCCGCATTCTATTGTCAATCAGCCTAATAGCAATAAACTTTCCCGGCTTCGCCCAAAAAACCTACCCCTCAGGCTCATCCGCCTCCGTACCCAGCCCCGACGATCGCGGCCTTCGCATTGCCTTCCTAACGGATATCCATGTCTCGCCAGGCGCTGTCAGCGAACCCAACCTCGAAAACATCGTCGCCGAGATCAACACAGGTGACTATGACTTCGCCGTCGTCACAGGCGACCTCACCAACACCGGACTCGACACGGAACTGGTCACAGTACACCGTATCCTAAGTCAGCTTAAGATCCCTCTCCATATCGTTCCGGGCAACCACGAGACCAACTGGTCCGAATCCGCCTGCCAAACCTTCCCCCGCCTGTGGGGCAACGACCGCTTCTTCTTCATCTCCGGCAACTATCTGTTTATAGGCTTCGACACGGGCCCCTTCCTCAAAATGGGCGACGGACACGTAAAAGAAGAAGACGTCCAATGGATCGAACAAACGCTCAGCCAGACAGCCACACAGGGCCGGACGGTTATCTCTCTCGCCCACTATCCCCTGGGCGACGGTCTCGACAACTGGTATGAAGTAACGGATATACTAAAAAAATACAATACCCGTCTGGTCCTCTGCGGACACGGCCACCGCTTGTCCCTCCATAACTTCGACGGACTCCCCGGCCTTATGGGTCGCGCAGCCCTCATCGGCAGCTCCGACATCCCCGGCTACAACATCCTCACCCTCCGCAATGACAGCGCCTGCCTCTATGAAAAACGGTTGCACCAGCCCATTGGCGCCCCCTTCATCGCATTCTCCCTCTCCGACCCTTCTCCGGTGACAGATCACCGCCCTTCCATGCCGCGTCCCGATTCATCTATCAACATAGCCTATCCGCCGGCCGTCATCCCTTTTCGACTGAACGACACAGCCTCCATCTTTACAGGGGTCCTGCCTGTGGACAAACACACCATCATATACGGCAACTCCCGGGGGCAGGTCATCTCGCTCGACCCCCTTACCCATAAAGTACGCTGGCGCAACCAATACCCGGGCTCCATCTATTGCACGCCGGTGTATGGAAAGGGTATCGTTGCCTTTAGCACGGTGGACGGCTACCTGCACGGCGTCGACGCGGGAACAGGTAAAGAAAAATGGAACCTCCCCACCGGACAGCCCGGCATCAGTGAAGGTTTGGTAAAGGACGACGCTCTCTACATCGGCACGGGCAGCCATTTCTATAAGCTGCACATCACGGACGGACGGCTCCTATGGAAGAACACTAACCCCGAAGGACAGCTGCAGGCCAGACCCGTCCTTTCTCCCGATGGCGATAACGTCATCTTTGGCGCCTGGGACCGCCGCCTCTATTGCCTCGATGCAGCCACAGGTCAGCTGAAATGGCAATGGGACAATGGCAAACAACAAAAGCTGTACTCTCCCGGTAATGTCGTTCCGGCCATCGCAGACGGAAAAGTATTCATCGTAGCGCCGGATCGCTATATGACTGCCATCGATCGGACCACAGGCAAGACCCTCTGGCGCAATAACAGCCGTCATGTCCGCGAATCCATGGGCATCTCCGCAGACGGCCGACAGGTATATGCCAAGCTGATGAACGACACCATCATCGCCGTCAGTACGACCTCGGACTCCTTCCACCTCAACTGGGAGGCCAACGCAGCATTCGGATACGAACACAACCCCTGCCCCATCATCGAAAGCAACGGCGTGGTATACGCGGGGACAAAGAATGGAGTATTTGTCGCTACAGATGCCGCCACGGGCAGGATCCTCCTTGAACACCGGGCGGGTAATTCCTCTATCAACGGGATCACGGCCGACAGGGAAGGCAATATCTGGATCAGCCTCATCGAAGGCAGCATCATGGAATTCGTACCACCGGCCCGCACGGCGGCCCATTAACAATGGTTTTCCTAACAATCACCATAAACAAACTCAACCAAGGAAAAACTTAAAATTTACATTATGAGAAATTACAAAGCGCTGTCGCTCGTCGGATTGCTTTGCTGGTTCACCAGCCAGGCGTTCGGGCAGCAGATCACAGGCGAGGTCTTTGACAAGATCACGCACGCTCCAATACCGGGTGCGAGCATAACCGTCTCCGGCAACAAAGGCCTCACTACCGATGCGGGAGGCAAATTCACCTTCCAGGCCAATGGAGCAAAATCCTTTGTCGTCTCTTCCGTTGGCTACAATCCAGTCACCGTAAAGATCACGGCTGCCACGACCTATGAAGTATCGTTGGCGCTCGCAGACAACTCACTTAACCAGGTGGTCGTCGTAGGCTATGGCTCCCAGAAAAAAGCCGACCTCACAGGCGCCGTAGCCACGGTAGACGTCACCAAGACCTTTGGCAGCAAACCTATGAACGACCCCACAAGGGCGCTCCAGGGCGTTATTCCCGGCCTTACCATCCTGTACGGCAACGGCGGTCTGACAGCCGGCGCTGATATCAAGATCCGCGGTATCGGCTCCATCAACGGTCAAAGCAGACCGCTGATCCTGGTTGACAACGTTCAGACGGATGACCTTTCCGTCATCAATCCCCAGGACATCGAAAGTATCTCGGTCCTCAAAGACGCCGCCTCCGCGAGCATTTATGGCGCCAGAGCCGCATTTGGTGTTGTATTGATCAAAACCAGGACGGGCAGGAAAAATCAAAAGTCGACGATATCGTATACCAACAATTTCGCGGCGAATACCCCAACCATTCTGCCCGATTTCGCAGAGCCGGTGGATGAATTGCACGCCCTCAACGCCGCCGGTATCCGCTCCGGGGTCTCCTCGCCGGAAACATTCGGCATGAACCTCGATACGCTGGCCGATGGCATCGCCAATTGGGAAAAAACATACAAAGGCAAGAACACGGGATTGGAAATGATCAAAGGCCAGGACTGGGATATCAGACCCAGCGGTCGTACTTATTTCTACAAAGTGTGGGACCCCAAAAAAGAATTCCTGAACAAATACACCTTCTCCCAAAATCACAACCTCGCCATTTCCGGTGGCAGCGAAAAGTTCAGCTATTACCTGTCCGGAGGCTACAGCTATGATGGCGGCATGCTTAAGATGAACGCCGACGCCGTTAAAAAATATAACATTACTGCCGGCATAAACGCCAGCGTTACAGACTGGTTGGATGTCAGCGCTAAAATGTTGTACCGCAACTATCAATATGATTACCCTTATCAATATCAGGACTACTGGTATTATTTTTGGCGCTGGGGCGCTTACTTCCCTTACGGTACTTATCAGGGCCATTATTTCAGGGTCAACTCTGCCTATATGGGCGCTGCCAGCAAGGCAGGCCTTAGCGATAACTATTCAAGGATCGACCTTGGCGCTACGCTGAAAATAACCAGGGACCTGAATTTCCGCGTAGATTATACCATCGGAAGGGACAACTCCCTCAGACATGAAGCAGGCGGTCCGGTCATCGCATGGGACTTCTGGACAGCAGGCGCCCTGAACCTGACAAACATTGCCAGCACCGCATCTGATCAGGTGACCTATACATCGGGCAGAGCCATGGTAAATGCCTTCAACGGCTATCTGACTTACCAGCACACATTCGCCGCCGATCATCATCTGAAGGTCATCGCTGGTATCAACTCCGAGAGCAACGAGAATGTCAATTTCTACGCCAAAGGCACGGGGTTGCTGGATCCCAGCCAGGCGGAGCTGGGCCTGACTTACCTTGCACCGACCAGCGGCCCGAGCTCTTCCGGCGTTCCTCTCGGATGGGATCCCAATGGCCATGGTCATAAAGCGTTCGCCGGCTATTTTGGACGCATCAATTATGCGTTCCAGGATAAATATCTTTTGGAACTGAACACCCGCTACGATGGTTCATCCTATTTCCCGCCCCAGGACCGCTGGGCCTTCTTTTCTTCTGCATCTGCCGGTTATCGTATCAGCCAGGAAAAATTCTTTAATGTCCTGAAACCCGCTGTCTCGGACATGAAGATCCGCGCCTCTTATGGCGAACTGGGCAACCAGGACGTAACGTCTAATGGTACCAGCCCTTATCAGGCCATTATGCTCGGCGGCTCGACCAGCTGGATGACGGGCGCCACCACCTATGCGCCAACCATCGGACAACCTCAATCCATTGCCAAATCGTTGAAATGGGAAAGGATCAGGACCCTGGACTTCGGTCTGGACACCCGTATCCTGAATGACCATATCGGGGTCACCTTCGATTGGTACCAGCGTGACAACAATGGCATGATCCAGTCCACCAGCGTGCCCGCTACCTTTGGTACCAGCGGTCCAAAGATCAACGCCGGTAACTTCCGCACCAGGGGGTATGAGATCAGCATCGATGCCAACTATTCCATCGGTAAGGATCTCCAGTTGTATGGCTCCATCGGCTTTAACGATTACAAAACCATATTCACAAAATGGAGCAACCCCAGCCTGTCCATCTCCAATGCCGCAGGCGTCAACTATGTTGGCAAAACATACGGAGAGATCTGGGGTTTTGTAACAGACCGGTATTTCACGGATGCGGCCGATGCAGCCAAGATCTCCCAGACAGGTTTACAAAGCGGCAACTTCGTCTATGGCGCAGGCGACATCAAATTTAAAGACCTGAACAACGACGGCAAGATCGACGGTGGCGCCATGACGCTAAAAGATCACGGTGATTTAAAAGTCATCGGCAATTCACAACCTCGCTATATCTATAATGCCCGCGTCGGCGGCACATGGAAGGGCTTTGACCTCGACATCTTTGTCCAGGGCGTGGGTAAGCGCAGCTGGTGGGGCGTCGGGCAGACGGTGTATCCGTTGTGGCAAAGCATCGACATCCTGTACAAGAACCAGATGGATTTCTGGACGCCACAGAACCCCAACGCCTTCTACCCGAATCCTTATCCCGGCAATACCAGCGGGAAGATCCCCGGGCTTTCCGCCGGCGGGAACAACTTTTACCCGCAGACAAAATACCTGATGAACCTGGCATACTTGAGACTGAAGAACGTCACCATCGGCTATGCGGTCACCAACAAGCTCTTTGCACGGTATGGCATTACGAAACTCCGGTTTTATATCAGTGGGGAGAATATTGCGGAAATAAGACATAGCAAGGTACCACTGGATCCCGAGATCACAGATGGATCTTCGACGTCCGGCTTCACCGGTCGCGTATTCCCCTTCCAGCGGACTTATTCCGGAGGATTACAGCTTTCATTTTAAACTGCAATTGTTCACTTAGTATAATTCGATAAACATGAAATTATCACAAACACATTGGGCCCTTGTACTGGTTGCATTATGCATGGGCGCCGCATGTAAGAAATATGTGGACGTCAACAATCCGGATTCGGAAGTAGATCCTACTTTCTGGAAGACGGAGAATAGCGTCCGGACTTATGCCTGGGAGTTCTATAACCTGTTCCCCGGCTTCGGCAACGGTAGCAACCTCAACGGGGATTTTTACTACCCCACCTTGAATGACGATCAGGCCTCGCCGACCCTTTACACCTATCCCGTGAGCGCCCTGGCCGCCAACGGGGACTGGTTTTTCGGATATATCCGTAAAGCCAATATCATGCTGGAAAGGATCGATGGCGTAGCCATGCCCGACGAAGCAAAGAATCACTGGAAAGGGATCGCCCATTTCTTCCGGGCCTTCCAATATTTTAAGCTCGTGCAGGAGTTCGGCAGGGTGCCCTGGTTCAGTCATTCCCTGGACATCAGCGACAGCACCGATATCTACAAGCCGCTGAACACCCATCAACCGGTAATGGACAGCGTCCTGGCCGACCTCAACTTCGCTGTCGCCAATCTGCGTACGGTGGATCAGACCAATACGGTGAATAAAGACGTGGCCAATGCCCTGCTCGCAAGAGTCGCCCTTTACGAAGGCACCTTCCGGAAATATCACACCGAGCTCAGCATGCCGGATGCAGATAAATACCTCACCGCCGCTATGACCGCAGCACAGGCCCTCATGACGGGTAAATATTACCTGGCAGCCAGTTATCAAACGGCTTATAACTCCGACGACCTGAGTCCGGATAAGGAAATGCTCCTTTATAAAAGATACGAATCCGGCTATCTTACCCATTCATTGACTGCCTATCTCTATAGCAGTACTACCATGAATGGCCTTACCAAATCCGCGGTAGAATCCTATCTGTGCAAAGACGGCCTGCCCATTAGCCTTTCTCCCCTGTACCAGGGCGATGCGACGATCGCCAATGTCAATGCAAGCCGGGATTTGCGCCTTGGCATAACCATCGACACCACTTATCTTTATTATAAGGGCCATGTAAGGAATAGCCTGAGCTCCAGCACGGGTTACCGTCCCATCAAATACCTGCCGGACTCGAACAGGCTGAAAATAATTCCTACCAGCATCGGCACCAACTATACGGATGCGCCGCTTTTCTGGCTGGCGGAAGTATACCTGAACTATGCAGAAGCCGCCGCGGAGCTGGATCAGATGGGAAAATATTCCCTTACGCAGACCGACCTGGACAATACTATAAACAAATTGCGCGACAGGGCCGGCGTTGCCCATATGACCCTCGCTGGGTCGCAAGACCCGGGCTTTACCGATCCGAACAAAGACCCTGACGTGACTTCCCTGATATGGGAGATCCGCCGGGAAAGACGCGTGGAGCTGATGATGGATGGGTTCCGTTACAATGACCTGATGCGCTGGAAAAAAGGCCCGAACCTGGATTTTGGTCTGAACCCCGATGCTTACAAAGGAGCCAAAGTGCCCGCCAATGGCAGCGTAACGCTGACCGCCGACGGATATATTTCACCGTACAAGCTGCCGGTGACAAGGGCTTTCCTGGATCCAAGGAACTATCTGTCGAACATACCGACCAGTCAGATCCTGTTATACCCGGCCAGCATTCAATCATCGATGCAAAATCCGGGCTGGTAATGAATTATCGTGACGGAAAAAACACTATTTTAGGGTGAGAATCAAATTCGTTATGCTCAAACAGGAAAGGCAGGCTTATATTCTGCACCAGGTTAACCTCCATAACCAGGTGTTGTCCGCCAACCTCAGCCTGGACCTCAATGTCTCCGAAGACACGGTCCGGCGGGATTTGCAGGAACTGGCCGACAATGGTAAGATCATAAAAGTTCACGGAGGAGCGCTTTCCCTGTCTTTCAACGACTTCCATTATCCGTCAACGAACGTATATGCCCATCCGCAGAAAAAGCTGATCGCGCGTAAGGCTATACCCTTGATCGATAAGGAAATGACGGTCATGACCACGGGTGGCACCACCTTGATCGAGTTGGCCAAGGCCCTGCCCCAGTCGTTGAAAGCCACCTTTATCTCGGGCAGTATTCCGGTCGTTATGGAATACACGCACCATCCCAACATAGAGGTGATACTCATAGGCGATAAGGTATCTAAGAATTCGAAGATCACCGTGGGAGGTGAAGCCGTCGCCAAGATCAGATCGATAAAAGCAGACCTCTGCTTCCTCGGCGTCAACGCCATCGATGCCGACCACGGTATCACGGACAACGATTGGGACGTAGTACAGATCAAAAAGGCGATGATCGAGTCGTCCAAAAAGGTGGTATGTCTTTCCATTGCGGAAAAGATCAACTCATGCCAGCCTTTTCACGTCTGTCCCATCGAAGAGATAGATACGCTGATCACAGAATTAAGACCTGACGATCCCTTATTGGAGCCCTATAGAAGAAAGGGCATACATATTTTATAGAGTCACTTGAGAAAATCAACATGCAAGACCCCCGCTGCGCGGGGGTCTTTTTTATCCGAAGAACAGATAGCACAACAATATCGAGACCACGATACTCACCAGGTCGGTCAATAGCATCGCCCCGATGGAATAGCGGGTATTCCTCACCGACACAGCCCCGAAATATACTGCGATGATATAAAAGGTACTGTCCGATGATCCCTGCAATATCCCCGCCAGCCTGCTGGCAAACGAGTCCGGACCGGGATACGTCGACATCGTATTCACCAGCATACCTCTCGCCCCCGCCGCGCTCAGCGGCTTTATCAGCGCCGTAGGCAACCCCTCTACAAAACGGGTATCCACCCCCATCCTGGTAAAGACCCACCGTAATCCGTCGATCACCGCATCGAAGGCGCCGCTATTACGCAGCAGGCTGATGGCTACCAGCATCCCCACCAGGTAGGGAATGATACGCACGGCCACCTCAAATCCCCCCTTGGCCCCCTGGACAAAGGCGTCGAATATATTTATCTTCTTGTATAGGGCGCCCAGAATGATCAGCAGGAATACCAGCAGGATCAGCCCGTTGCCCAAGGCCCGGCTAAAGGACTGCACCCCATCCGCATTCAGCGTACGGAGATAGACGACCACACCCCCTATCAAAAGGCTCAATCCACCTATCCAGGCCAGGATCACAGGCTGGAATATATTGATCCGCTGCTTGAACGATACGATGAGCATGGACGTCAGCGTGGCGATAAAGGTGGCTATAACGATGGGTATGAATACATCTGTAGGGTTCGCGGCCGTCATTTCCAGGGCCCCTACCTTCACCCTCGATGCCCTCAGGGCGATCACACTCACAGGTATCAGCTGCAGCCCCGACTGATGCAGACAGAGGAACATGATCTGGGAATTGGAAGCCCTGCTCTTGTCAGGATTGATCTCCTGCAGGCTATCCATCGCCTTCAGGGCAAAAGGAGTGGCGGCATTGTCCAGCCCCAGAAAATTGGCGGAGAAGTTCATTACCATATGCCCCATCGCCGGATGCCCGGGTGGTACCTCAGGGAACAGCCTGGAAAAGAAAGGACCGACGATACGGGATAGGAATCGGATACCTCCCGCCGCCTCCGCAATGCCCAGGAGCCCCATAAAAAGCGCCATGATCCCGATGAGCCCCAGGGACAGGGTGACAGCCCCCCGGCAGGTTTCGATGATCCCATCGGCTTTCTGGACCTTCGCCGGTGCGGCTGGCATACCAGCCGCCGGAGCCACCCGTAGTGTGTCTCCGGCTCTCCCAACCACCATCGAGCTGAATATCTCCTTATCCCCCGGGGAAAAAACAAACTTTCCCCCCGCCACGAGCACCGAAATAATGATAAAAGCCGCCCATATTCTGCTTAATGCCATGCGATAAAAATAGCATTAATTGCCTATAAATTAGCTACCTTTGCGCCCGATTGTTCGTGAAAACAGGTCCCCGTAGCAAAAATGACCAGTTTTCACGAAAGGTCTAATGTCTGACGAACCGTTGGTTCGTTGGGCATCCGGCCGTCCGGCCGGACCTGGATTTTGCTCAAAAAAAGATATAAATGGGTTTACAAGCAGGTATCGTAGGATTGCCCAATGTGGGAAAATCAACTTTATTCAACGCCGTCAGCAACAGCGCCAAAGCACAAGCCAGTAACTACAGGTTCTGTACCATCGAGCCTAATACAGGACTGGTTGACGTGCCTGACAACAGGCTGAACAAGCTGGCCGAGTTCGTAAAACCCGAACGCATCGTCCCCACCCAATTAGGCATTGTAGATATCGCCGGCTTGGTAAAAGGCGCCAGCAAAGGCGAGGGATTAGGTAACAAGTTCCTGGCCAATATACGGGAAGTGGACGCCATCGTACATGTCATCCGCTGTTTCGAGGACGAGAACATCCTCCGCGACGAAGGCGCTATCAACCCCGTCGGCGATAAGGAGATCATCGACACGGAACTGCAGCTTAAGGATCTCGAGAGCGTGGAGAAAAAGTTCAGCCGCACGGAAAAAATGCTGAAGACAGGCGATCCTAAGATCAAGGCAGAATACGAGGTCCTCAAACGTTGCAAGGAACACCTCGAAAAAGGCAGGAGTATCCGCGAACTGGCGATCACGAAAGAAGAACGTCCCGCCATCGCCGACCTCTTTCTGCTCACGGAAAAGCCCGTCCTCTACGTAGCCAATGTGGACGAGGCCTCCATGCATACGGGCAATAAGTACTCCGAAGCCCTCAAAGCCGCCGTCGCCGGAGAAAATGCCCAGGTCATCGTCATGAACAACTCCATAGAAGCCCAGATAGCAGAAATGGAAGACCCCGCCGACCGGGAGCTCTTTATGGAAGAATACAAGATGGAAGAGCCCGCCCTCAACAAACTCATCCGCAGCGCCTACAAGCTCCTTAGCCTCTACACCTACTTCACGGCAGGCGTGCAGGAAGTACGAGCCTGGACCATCCACGAAGGCTGGAAAGCTCCCCAGGCCGCCAGCGTGATCCACACCGACTTCGAAAAAGGCTTTATCAAGGCCGAGGTCATCGCCTACAATGATTTTATCCAGTATGGCTCGGAAGCCGCCGCCCGCGATGCCGGGAAACTGAGAATAGAAGGAAAAGAATATATTGTCAAAGACGGCGACGTCATGCACTTCCGCTTCAACGTATAAACTCGGGCCGGACCCCGGCCCCCCCAGTAAAAAAGAGGGTCTTCGACCCTCTTTTTTTGTACTAACAAAACGGCCGGCGTCAGCCGGCGTTTGGCTATTTAAGTAGTTCATCAAAAGTCAAACATAAGTAATACACCGCCCCAATCTTCGGATTCCCAAACGACGTCTGATAGTAATGGTTCAGTATATTCGATCCGCCTATCTTGACGATAGTCTTTACGCTCGGCATCTTATAGCTCACCTGCGCGTCTATCGTCCCAACAGAAGGCACATCCCCCTGGGCAAAGCTGGAGTTCCAGATGAAAGATTCCTGCCAGCGATACATCACGTTAAATCCTACGTTCTTCCCAATATTCTTATTCGACACACCCAGATTGGCCCTGTACTTAGGCGAGTTGAAAGAATTGGCGAGCCCCTGATCCTTCGAGATATCATTATAAGAGATATTCCCCGACAAAGCCCAGTTATTGTCCACCAGGTAGTCCAGCCCCAGCGCCGCCCCCCAGGTATTCACCTTGTTGGGATTGTTTACATAGGTGGCAAAGATATTGGGATTGGCCAGGTTGGCAGGATTACCCCCCGGCGCCTGCAAGAGCACCAGGTAGGAAAGGAAATCCTTATAGCTATCGTAATAATAGTAGGCATCTATCAACAGCTTATTCTGGATCAGCCCCTTATACCCTATCTCATACGCCTCCACCGACTCGGGCTTGAACTTCCCGAAGGTCCATTGCTGTAGCTTGGTGGGGTCGCCCGTTGCCTGATACGCCTGGACGCTCGCCAGGGTAAATCCCTTGTTGTTATACAAGTCATGCCCGGCAATAATGCCCGGCAATCCGCCGATCAGACGGGTATTGGCCCGGATAGGCAGGTCGATGTATTGGTCCTGGTTCGAGGGATTACGATAGCCCGTCTGGTAAGACAACCGTATATTATGCTGCGGCGCCACCGTAAACACACCCGCGATACGGGGAGTAAATCTCCCGTCAAAATTCACGTTCTTGTCATATCTGATGGATGCTATCAGGTGGATCCTGTCATTCACCAGCTTTTTACCAACTTGTAAAAAACCGCCATACTCATTGGTGCCGATGGTGCCCGTAGTATCCGCGAAGATAGTACCGTTGGAGTTAAGAGTGTAGTGACGTAGACTACCGCCCACCTGTACTTCCAGGACCTTTATATGATCCGTAAAGTCATACATGCCCTCATATTGGTAGAGGTTGGTCTTGTCATTGAACTTGGCGCCATTACGACCCGGGCCAAATCCAATATAGGCGTTGGTGATGGCGTCCTTCGCCTGGTTGAAACCCGTGGTCCCCGGCAGCAGCCTGTGCCTGTCGGCATAGGCCCTGGCAATGGCATGCGCATCCGCATCCCCATGCATAACAGGATCACCGGGAATTGCCCCAAATCTTGCCTTATTATAGATAGTCGCATATTCGGCAAACCATCCCCCGATGACATTCCCCGTATTGTCATAGATCGCACTGGGATTATACGCCTCGTTCAGCAGGGAGCCCAGGGCCGTGGCATTATACGCCTTTCCGGAACGCTCCTGTGTGGTATAGGCGCGGAGGTAAAAACGTTTACCCCTTAACTCAAGTTTGTACTGACCGATATTGAAATTATGCAGGGAATATCTGTCGGAACCCGTATATACCGTAGTACCCGATCCGTAATTACCCTGGATGATGCCTTCGATGTCGTTGGTGAATTTATAATGCAAGGCCACCGTGCCTTTGAAGCTCTTGGTATGATAATCCACCAGGTCGGCCTCCTTATAACCCGTACGGCTCACCGTAACCCCATTCAGCAAGCCCGCCGAAGCGCCAAATTTCGTATTGATCTCGTCCCCATATACGTTGACACCATCGTAGTTCGGGTCAGTGGCATGGGAATAGCCGGGCTTTATTTTCTGGTTCAATCTATCGAAATTGGTGGAATCATTTGCCTGCCAGTCATCCGCCTGCAGGTAGCTCACACTCACCTTAAAGGCAAATTTCCCAAAAGCCTTTGCATAACGGGCCGACAGGTCGGGTATAAAGCCCAGGCTCGACTGCTCCTTCTTACCCACATGATTGACGCCGCCCATTACCCGCACGCTAAGCCCCTGGTAATCGAAAGGGCTCTTGCTGTTGATCAGCAGTGTTCCATTCATACCACCCGCTCCATACAAGGCGGAACTGGCGCCCGGCAATAGCTCCACCGTGGCTACGTCCAGATCGGATGGACCGACGATATTGGCAACGGAAAAGTTCAGACCAGGGGCCTGGTTATCCATACCATCCACATATTGGTTGAATCGCGTATTGCCATTCGCGTTGAAGCCGCGGGTAGTCACCCCCCTGAAAGTGAGACTTTGAACGCTGCTTTCCACCCCCTTCAAGGCAGGCAGCGCATCGTAAAAGGAAGGCGCCGCTATCTGGCGTATAGCCGCCGTATTCATCTTTTCGATGGACACAGGGGACTCGAGTATATTCTGAGGCACACGGCTGGCGGATACGACGACTTCCGTCCCCAGTATCGAGGTCGGCTTGAAGTCGACATTGACCTCCGTACTACCCCCATTTACGGTCACCTCCTGTTGCTCGAATCCCACAGAGGAGAATACAAGCACAATAGGCAGCGATTGGGTAGTGGTGATCGAAAAGTTGCCCCGGTCATCCGTGGTAGTCCCGGAAGTGGAACCCTTGACAGTGACGCTTACGGCAGGAACCCGCTCACGGGTGGCGGAATTCTGTACATGTCCGGTAATGGTCGTTGGGGTTTGTGAAAAAGTGGTCAGGCAGGAAAAGGCGGCCACTATTAAAGCAGCTACTTTAATTGAGTAGTTCCTCATAGCGCAAGTTTTCGTTTGAAATTAAGTGCGGGAATTGTTCTTCACCCGAAATTAGCCCAATTCCCGCATATGGCTAATGTCTGAGGCCTTCGTCGGAGCTGCTTCGCCACGCTCCTCCTCGGTCGGGGCCTACGACCCTGGACGAACCGCCGGTGGCGGTTCCTATGGTGATTTGAAACTATTACTAAAATACAGATTGTAATGTAGTAATGAAAATTTAATTTTGGGCCCTAATTTGGATATATGAAGACATTGCAATTCCCCCATCAGACTAATTTCTATCGCGGTAAGGTACGGGATGTGTATACCATTTCGGACCAATGGTTGGTCATGATCGCGTCTGATCGTATATCCGCATTCGACGTCATCCTCCCCCGCCCCATCCCTTATAAAGGACAAGTTTTAAACCAGATCGCTGCATATATGTTAAAGGCTACCAGCGACATCTGCCCGAATTGGCTGGTGGATACCCCGGCGCCCAATGTCGCCATCGGCCGGAAATGTACCCCTTTTCGCGTAGAGATGGTCGTAAGGGGAAACCTTAGCGGGCACGCCTGGAGGACCTATAATTCCGGCAAAAGGGAGCTCTGCGGGGTACCCCTGCCCGAAGGAATGAAGGAAAACGATTACTTCCCCACCCCCATCATCACCCCTTCTACCAAGGCGGAGGTAGGACACGACGAGGACATCTCCCGCAGCGAGATCATCAGCCGGGGACTGGTATCTGAAAAAGACTATGCACAGCTGGAAAAATACACCCTGGCCCTCTTCCAAAGAGGCAAAGAAATAGCCGCCAAACAAGGCCTCATTCTCGTGGACACAAAATATGAGTTCGGAAAGATTGACGAAACCGTTTATCTGATGGACGAGATCCATACCCCTGACAGCTCCCGTTACTTCTATGCGGATGGCTTCGAAGAGCGTCAGCAAAAGGGCGAGCGTCAACAGCAGCTCAGTAAGGAGTTCGTACGGGAATGGCTCATCGCCAATAGTTTCATGGGTAAAGAAGGCCAGACCGTACCGGCGATGACCGATGAATGGGTCGAAACCATCAGCAAAAGGTATATCGAGCTGTATGAGAAAGTCATCGGGCAGCCGTTCAAACCACAGGTCCTCAGTGATGAAGAGACCTATCAGCGCATATTATACGCCCTGGGTAATATTAGTTAATTCGCCGCCCTTGGGGAGAGTGAAGGAAAAAGTACTGCCCTTGCCGGGCTCGCTTTGTACATGCATACGCCCTCCATTCTTAGAGAGGAATTCTTTACATAGCATCAACCCCAGCCCTGTACCCACCTCTCCATCCGTCCCCTTGGTGGTATAATAGATGTCCTCCATCATCAGCTTTTGAATGACTTCCTCCGTGATACCCATGCCCGTGTCTTGGACATAGACCTCGATATGGCTGAGCATTTCCCTGGCTTCGATAGAAATGGTACCCTCTACGGGAGTGAACTTGATGGCATTGGACAGCAGATTGCGTAATACCAGGTTGATCATATCCTTGTCCGCATAGACAAATACCGGCCGCTCCAGCTTACTGCGTATATAGATCTTCTTTGCATCCGCCTGCAGACGCAGCAGCTGCAATACCTCCTGGGTGATCTTGGAAATGTCCAGCAGCTGAGGTTTCACCGCCTCGGCATACATCTGGCTCTTCGCCCACTGTAGCAGGTTCTCCATCAATCCTGTCGTATAGCCCAGCTCATTGACCATATCAGGCACCAGCATCTTGATCTCCTGGCCCGGCAGATCATACCGTTGAATATTACGGAAGAGGTTCCGCAAGGCATACAGGGGATTCTTAAGGTCATGTGCTATGATGGAGAACAACTTGTTCTTTAAGGTATTCAGCTCCGTCAGCTGATGGGTTTGCTCCTGCAGAAGAGCGGCCTTCTCGGCAATCTCCGCCTTATGCCGGAGGATCTTCAAATTGCTGCGACGCAATTGAAAGTTCTTCTCTTGACTTTGTTGCTGGAATCTGCTGTTCTCATTCTTTATCAGCAACAGACCGTAAAAAATAAAGAAGATAGCCAGCAGGTGATTGAAGATAAAAAAATAATAATGCGTATCCTCCAGCCGGTAGGTATAGTGATTCCAGAAAGTGTTCTCTGCAAAATAACAAAACATCGACAGGGTGAAACAAAAAATGATATTGTATACCTTCTGCAGGAAGAATACCGACAATACCCCATACAACACAAAAAAGAACTCTATCCCCATGTCGATATGTACCGCATACACCACGCCTGTCATGACAGGATACAGGGTAAAATAACAGATGCGGGATAGCTCATATTGGTGATAATGGGTCAGCAACAGCACCAGCACGCTGATCAGCATAGGGCTGCAGGCGATGAGCCAGGCATATACAGGTACATCCTCCTTTGTCAGAAGGATCACGATAGGGATCAATAGCCCCACCACGACACCCACCATGTTCATTAAATTGAAAATGCTCAGCTTCCTTTTCTCGTAGCTGCCAAGAGAAGGCTTATATCCAATGTTCTTCACATAGGACTGAAACGCGGACAGATTTTTAGCAGCCGTATTCATAGTGTCAGAGCCTTGAGATTTATTATGTCCGGAAAACGATTTAGCGCTTGTCAGACAATAAGATTAAACGTACAGATTACATTTTTATTTAGATTATCCATTGCGAAAAAATTATCGAACGGATTTAGCATCCCGCATCGAACATATTAATACTCAACCTAATGTATCTCCCGGTATAGGACGGGTTCGTGGCATGATCAGCCCTCTTCCCCAGGATTTTGTCCCGGACGCGGGCGCAGCCGGGCTTTTGATTTATTGAAGATGCCCTGCCCCTTGTCGATACCTTTCCGCATCTCTTTCTGCTCCTCGATAGGGAGATGGATGGTCTCATGGCATTCGGCGCTGCAACAGCCTTCGTATTTGGCGGCACAGGCTTCGCATTGTATAAAAAGGAGGTGACACCCCTCATTCCGGCAGTTGGTATGAGTATCGGCAGGTTGACCGCATTGGTGACAACAGGCGATAATGTCATCCGTGATACGTTCTCCCAGGCGGTCGTCAAATACAAAATTTTTACCCTTGAATTTATTTTCCAGCCCCTTTTCTTTTACGGTGTTGGCGTAGTGGATGATCCCTCCCTCCAGGTGAAAGACATTGGCAAACCCCTTGTGCAGCAGGTAGGCGCTGGCTTTCTCGCATCGGATGCCCCCTGTGCAATACATGATGATGTTTTTGTCCTTATGGTCTTTCAGCATCTCGGCCGACATAGGCAGCTGCTCCCGGAATGTATCCGAAGGCACTTCCAGCGCCTTGTCGAAATGCCCCACCTCATACTCATAGTGGTTCCGCATGTCGATGACGATCGTACCAGGATCCTCCGTCAGCTGGTTGAACTGTGCCGCATCCACATACTTACCCTTGTTGCGCATATTGAATGTGGTGTCATCGATGCCATCAGCCACTATCTTATCCCGCACCTTTATCTTCAGCACCCAAAAAGATTTGCCGTCATCATCTACCGCCACATTGAGACGCAGCCCCTCCCATCCGGCCAGTCCCCGCAGATACTGCGCCAGCCCTTCATAGCCGCTCTGCGGGACACTGATCTGTGCATTGATCCCTTCCGTGGCAATATAGATACGGCCAAATACCTTCATCTCCCGGAGAGCTATATACAGCTCGTCCCGGAATTGCTGCGGGTCTGCAATAGGAAAATAGCGGTAGAGGGAAATGGTAGTGCGGGGTTCTTTCTCCTGGTATAATAGTTCTTTCAGCTCCTTCTGGGAGACTCTGTTATGCAATAAAGCCATTGTTGAAATTTTAGGGACACTTGCCTGGTGAACAAAACTTCTTAACGGCGCAAATTTACAGCTTTCACAGGACTCTGCCATCCTGCTACGGGCAAGGAGAAATGCTTTTCCTTAAAGGATCATGCAAAAAAAGAGCCTGCCACCTGAATGACAGACTCTTTAAAGACTTAACCTGCAAACTTGTAAACCTCAGGACAAACCTTAAGCTAAACAGCGGCATAGCAGGAATACATCACGAAATTATAAATTTTTTATTGATTTTATTTTTAATTTTACCGACTCCGCAAACCTATTCTAAGTGATTAATAATCAGTTTTATACAGCGATATCAACCCCCAGGTTCAATAGGTATCTGGTCGCATGCAATTACCATCAGCGGCGCGCAGAAATGCTTTACCGGATAAATCTGCGGCTCTCTCAAAAAATGTACTCGGTAATAGGGCTTTTTGAAATCATCCTGAGAAACTCCATAGATAGACATTTTACTTCAATTAAAGGCCCACCTTGGCTAGAAGAAGCAGTACTGCCAAATGGTTATTTAGACATGTCGGCAGATTGCGAACACGCATTTCATTCGGTACAGGAGACCATCTATAAGCTAGGCTTAAGCTACACACACGATAGCTTGATAGCCACACTTACTTTTGGTTTCTGGACGCATCAATTTTCAAAGATGGAATATGCGGCAGCAGGGAGCACCTTGTTACAAATATTTCCCAACAGACCACCAGGCACCCATCAAAAAGACATATTTAAAAACCTTGTCAGAATTAATGATACCAGAAATCGTATCGCACATTATGAACCCATCTGCTTCGAAAAATCAACAGGTAGGATATCCTCCACTCCGATTCAAAAACGCTACGCCCTGATCATCGAAATGCTCCATTGGTTAGGATGCAACCCCAAAAAAATACTTTACGGCATAGATGGGGTCCAAAGAGCGATCCACGAATTAAATAATGCTATCTCCCCCTCCCCCTCAACCCACTCCCCAACAATCCTCCCATCCCAACCCGCACCCCTGTCTGCCCATAACGCCCATTGATATAGGACGCCACCACATCCACCCTGAATAGCTTGAAAATATTCTCCAATCCCCCAAACACCTCCGTGTAATTATTATCCCCATTCACATAAAAAGCATTCGCCCCCGCCACCAGGTACCAGTTCAATCGACGGAACAACGGTATCTTGTTTGTCAGCATACCATTGAAATGCTGCTCGATATGCCCCGTAGCATAAAGAGCCGAAGTCGTGCTGTTGGCATAATAAGGCGCCAGCTGAAACCCATTCATATACTGATTCGCAATAAAGGTCTGGTTGCCGGAAAAGTGCTGATAATCCTGTATGAAAACACTCCTGTCATTCAGGAATCCCCCTATCCCAAGCCGGTAACGCAACATCCCCTTCAGCCGCAGATTCACATTGTCCCAAACGGAAAATTGCCATTTGTCAAAGTTCACATTGCTGCCCAGCACCCCGTTCCACCCTTTCTGATACATCAATGAAAAAGTAGGATACTTGCTACCCACCGGGATCTTACGCCGGGGGAATTCAATATACCGCTGACCCGGCTGATATTGCACTTCCACACCCGTCAATACGGCCTGATGCCGGGGGAATTGCGCGGTCAGCTTTTCATAAGGATAGTTGGGCGTAAAATCCCTTCCATTATTGTAATGGACCAGCGAATAATCCGTGGTGTTATTAATAGGCAATCTGTCCTCATACGCAGCATTTGCCTTGATCACCATCCCATTGTCCATACGCACATTGTAATCCAGTCGGCCGAACCAGCTTTCGTATATCTTCATATAGTTCCGGCGGAAGAACAACGTATACAGCCCGTTGACATACTCCGAAATAGGATTGTCCTGGTTGAACTGCAGCACCCGTCGCCCCCCCGATACACTCCAGGACTGACGCGTGGAAGAAAAATCCTCCCCATCCCCAATAAATGAACGCCTGTCCCACGACAGTGTCCCCCACGCATTCAGCCTGGTATTGTGGAATCCATATCGTATATGCGGCCACAGGGTGATGACTCGGGCGCCCTTATCGAACGACTTGGATAAAGCCCCGTCGATATTAGCATTGAGTCCCTCCACCGTATTGTACTCTATATTGGATAATAAGGGCTCCATGGACCACCGGAAAGGGGACGGCTGTTTGAAATTGCTCCGGTTTATACCCGTGCTTGCCACCTGCAACAACGTGATATGTCCTTGCTTCTTCAACAGTGAATCCCTGTTCCGGCGTGATCCCAGCGAGTCCAGGCCGCTCTGGTAAATACTGTCCCGTATGATATAGTTGGTTACTTCTTCCGGCTCCAGCGGCAGAGGGCGTATGGAATCCCAATACGCCCGGGTCTTCTTGTTCGCGGCCGTATCGAATTTCATAAAGACATTGTTGAACCACTTTTTCCGCCAGCGGGGAGCCACGTCATAATTGTTATATACGTTGAGGAAATTGCCCACTGCATCAAAGCCCATTATGCTGAAGGTGAAATAAACCACCTGGTCCTTCACTTGCCATACATCCCCGCCATTCTTGCCGATAGGCGCATGTATCTGACGTATCGACAACGTATCCAGTATCTCCAGCTGCGACTCTTTTAACAACAGCAGGTCCAGGCTATGTATGCGCCAGTCGCCCTCGGTAATATTGATGGTACCGGAAAACAGCGGCTCGTATTTCCGGCGCGGTATCACCTGGATCTTATTGACCTCCTTGCCGTCTTCCCAGAAAGACCCTAAATACTTATACCGATAGTAATGGAAGGCCGACTCGGCAATAGGCGAAACAAAGCCCCTTGGGTTCAGCTGTTGCGCCAGCACATATACATTGTTGTCATAGAAATTGACAAAGGTGGGTATCGTAAATCCGTAACCGTTGGAACCGCTCTCACGACCCGAAAGCACTTCCAGCTTCACCTTCCCCGGCTTTTTATAGGACAGTTTGGTCAGCGATTCCGACAGAAAAAGAATGCCTTTACCCGCCGAGTCCACCCCCATCTCCTTCTTATCCTTCTCATCGATCTTCTGTCCCAAAATTCTTTTAGGGACTTTCCGGCTTTTGATCAGCGTCTTGATATAGGCTTCACAGGTAAAGGAGTCGAGCGGGGACTGGTAGTCCTTTCGTTTTTTGATGGCATGCCGGATGATCTCGTACGCGGGGTCCTCTCCTCCCGGGCGGACCACGACCTCACCCATGGACAGCTGCTGGAGCGCCAGCTGGAAATTGACAACAAGCGCCTCCTCTCTCACCCTGATCTTCTTTTCCTCGCGGGCATATCCCACATACTGACACACCAGCGTATAATCGCCCGGGGAGAGGTCCAAAAAATATTTCCCTTCATTGTTGGCTGTAACACCGCGGGTACTGCCCTTTACGAGGATGGAGGCATAGGGCAGGGCATTCCCTTTATCGTCTTTTACGACACCCGAGATCCGTGTGGCCCGAGCAGTGATAAGTCCAAGGGTCGTCAATAACAATAAGCAAAGCTGCTTCATCATTCCATATCCGGGTTAACCACTTTTTTCTTTTGCAGGAAGCTCCCTGTCAGGGCCGCAAGTCCCCCTACCAGCGCGCCCACCAGCGCCGTGATAAGGATCAGGGCCATGGACGAACCGCCAAGAGGAAGTATCTCAGCGATCTTCCTGGAGAGGATACTGTTGTTAGGGGTATCCATGCTCCAGGACAGGCCCGCCCACAATAAGAAAAGGGCCGTAAATCCGGCGAGAAATGCCAGACCAGGCCGTTGTTGTATAAGAGCGCTGACGATAAAGGCTGCCAAAGCAAAACCCCACCAGGGCAGGTACAGGCCGGAAAGGAAGCTTAACAAGGCTATCAGCAATGTAGTAGTTACAAATTTCATTGGTCACTGGGTTTTAAATGCATTGTCCATTTGATCCTTTTGTCTCGTATTTCGTCCATATCCATCACCCATAAAGGAAGATACTTGCCCGTAGCCCAGCTGTCCACGAACGTGTCGTAATAGGGGCTGCCGGGGTTGCCGCTCTGTCCGCCGGGATAGATGCCATAAGCCTCCGTCTTGTTCGTCAGTTGTACGATCATCCGCCAGCTGGGGCCGTGGAACTGCTTGGCTGCATTGATACAATGGGTGCCGCCGCCGATAGGCAGATGCATACGGCTCAATGCCGGGATACGCAGCAGATGACGCGCCCAGGTGTCCTTGTACTTAGCCCAGGTGATCTTGTTATCTTTACTTGCCTGGATCAGGTCGGGCACGGCTTTTAAGAAGGCCGAGGTGATCACCTGCCTGATCGTCTCCTTTTCAGGAGTGTTGATATTATCTATAAAGGAGTAGGCTGTGTCCTTCAATAGAGCCTCCAGCAAAGTGCTTTCGAAAGGACGCATCAACGGTAAGGTGGACTTGGAGAATTCATCGTCAAAGACCTCCTCTTGTAGATGAGACCACCAATACTTAAAGATCACGGGCCCCTGCTCTAACGTGTCATTGCGAAGATCCCATAATTTGAAGATGTTGAGATATTTCTTTCCTTCTTCATCCAGCCGGGACACCTCGATGTTACGCAGCAGAAGAGGCCTGGCCATTTCAGCGAATACGTCATAGTTATCCGTCTGCAGGTTCATCATATCCGCGGGAATAATTTTGTTCATCTGGCTCAATCGCCGGTTGATGATCAATCCCCTGTAAGGCGGAAAGTCGCTGCCTAAGAAATAAGGGTAGCTCGTATCCACCGGCAACTGGTTGGCGCTGCTGACAAACCCTCTGTCAGGGTCCAGCATATTGTGGTTCTCCTCCGCGCGGATATTGTCCTGCCACATATAGGAGCTGTCTTCGCCCGGCATGATATAAAGACCCTGTCCCTTCCATTTGGCGGGGAACTCGCCCTGTTGCCAGATGGCGATATGTCCGCTCTTGGAGGCAAAGATGAAGTTCTGCCCGGGGCATTTGAAATGATCCAGCGCATGCTTATAATCGTCATAATCCGCGGCGGATTGCAGGGCCTGGAAAGTGCCGATCTCGTTGGAGGAATCTGCCGCCTTCCAATGCACGGCGTAACTCCGGGAAGAAGTGACGTTGGCAAAACCGTTAAAGGTCGGGTCATACATGACAGGCCCAAAGACAGTCAGCGCCACCGTATCGTAATAATCCGGCCGGCCTTTGATCCGGATAGTATCAATCCTTCTGTCCGCCATCTTCCAGGCGCTGTCGAACCAGTATTCCCGCCGCGTGTCGTCCTTGAACTTTATCGTATAGTAATCCCGTACATCCCTGCCGGCATTTGTCACCCCCCAGGCACAGCTGTCGTTGAAGCCAATGACGATATAAGGAGCGCCCGGGAAAGACACGCCGTAGACATTATATTGGGGTGTTCGGATCTGCATTTGGTACCAGATGGCCGGCAGATTGGTGCTGAGATGTGGGTCGTTACAAAGGATAGGTCGGCCGCTTAAGGTCTTTGTACCATTGACCGCCCAGTTGTTGCTGCCATTACTCTTCTCCGGCTTCATCTCCGTGGCCGTCAGCGTATCCCGGTTGGAAAAATACAATGAGTCTGCCGTAGCGGGTGTTTTCGGCACAAATCCGGGCGGAAGAAAATGCGTGCCCTTGGATACGATGGGGTCCGCACTGTCGATGACAGCGGGATATAATTTGGCCAGATCGGTCTTGCTGAAAATACTCTTGGCATTGGTCATCTCGAAATCATTGTCCGCTCCCGCCAGGTCGAAGGCCATGTATTTGACAAAGAGGGCGATCTTGAGATTGCTCCAGGGTTCCGGCTGATAATTCAGCAGCTTGTATTCCAGGGGCAGATCTCCGGCCCTTAGGCCCTTGATATAGTCATTCACACCGGCTGTATAGGCGTCGCAGTCCCGCTTGGTGACACTGTCCTCTTCCATTTTTGCCAGCGCCCGCTGTGCGGCATCCACCATACCCAGCCGTCGCATGCTCCGGTCGTATTTCACCAGCCTGTCACTGTCCCCGGGTCCTAAAATTTCGCTCAGCCTTCCCGCAGCGGCAAAGGTCTGGAACTCCATCTGCCAGAGGCGGAACTTCGCATGCAGATACCCCTGTATATAACAGGCGTCCACCTCGCTGTTGCTGTACACATGCGGAATAAGATATTGGTCCAGGTATACGCTGGCCCTGTCCTTCAATCCGGGTAAGGACAGCTCACCGGAAAAATTTTTGCCTACGGGTTCGGCATTTTGCCAAAAACCATGCTGAGGGCTGAGGAACTTACCAAGAGGAGGGATCTTGCCCCATTGGTTGTCGAGAAAGTAGATAAGGCCTGCCGTCAGCAGTAAAGAAATGAGGAAGGGGATTATTCTCATACATATAAAAGTACCCACTAATGGTAATACCACAAAATGGTATTGTTCATGTGCGCACGATTATCAAAATTTGCATTCACGATCACGCCCTAAAAACAACGAACCCTAAAAATATTACGGACGGGTACAAAACCAACATCAACACCCTACCCTTAAACTTAGTTCAGGTGGTTCAGGTAGATAATAGGCCGGTCTCAGTGGTGAGCCGGCTTATTTATTTGCAGTCATGCCTACGACATCATCCTCTCAGCAACCCCACCAGCCTGTCCACCTCCTCCATCGTATTATACGCATGTAGAACAATACGCAACCGCTCGCTCCCCTTCGGCACGGTAGGGTACAGTATAGGACGAATGTCTAATCCCGCCGCCTGCAGCTTATCCGCCAGCGCCTTTATCGTCTCATTCCCCGGCGCCACCACCCCCTGTATGGGCGTTCGGCTGTCCAGTTTCTCAAAAGCAAGCTCCGCCTCCTGCAGCCGCCCGATCAATGCCTGCAAATGAGCCCGCTCGTCGCGCATATCCGGAAAAAGCCTGTATGCCGTACGAATAGCCAGTACCGATGATCCGGGCAGGGCCGTAGTATAGATAAAGCTCCGGCAGAAATTGATCAGGTAATCCCTTAGCCGTTGGCTTCCCAAAATAACGGCCCCATGACATCCCACCGCCTTGCCAAAAGTATGCACCCGGGCAAAACAGGCCTTCTCCAGCCCCAGCACCTGCACCAGTCCCTCCCCGCCTTCCCCGACCACACCGGTGGCGTGCGCTTCATCCACGATAAGATGTGCTCCATACCGCTGACAAAGATCAGCCATCTCCCGCAAAGGCGCCTGATCGCCATCCATGCTAAAGACGGACTCTGTCACGACAAAAATGGTCCCCTCCCCCGTCTGTAGCCGCTTTTCCAGGTCCTGCAGATCATTATGCCCAAAAGAAAAGGCCCGGGCAAAGGACAGCCTTATCCCATCCCGTATGCTGGCATGACTCAGATGATCGTAGAGGATGGTGTCACCCCTTTGAGCAATACAGCTCAGCAGACCCAGGTTGGCATCATAGCCGGAATTGAAGAGCAATCCCGCCTCCGCCGCGTGAAAAAGAGCCAGTTCCTTTTCCACCTCCTCGATAAGAGGGTAATTCCCCGCCAGCAGCCGGGACCCGCCGCTACCATGCCGGACCGCCGCACCAGCAACAGCCTCCTTCCCCAACAGGTCGGACTGCTTCAGCGCCTTCTCTATAAGGCCGTTCGTAGCTATCCCCAGATAATCATTACTGCACATATCCACTTTTCCATCCGGCAGGCGCAACCGCCGGAATGCATGCTGTTCCCTTCTCTCCTGCAATTTTTTATCGAGCCAGTCTTCGTTCAAAGGTTTCCAATTTCCGGCAAACCTACATAATTTTGACGCATGCAATCGTCGTCACAACAGAAGAATATCCTGGGTCTGCAGCTACCAACGGACCCCCGCTGGGTAGATCTCGCCAGCCTGTCGCTGGAAGACATCCTTACCGACCATGCCTGGTGCGAACAGAAAGCCGCCACCAGCTGTATTTCCCTTATCCAGCGCTATTCTGCCAAAGAAAAGCTGGTACAGGATCTTTCCCCCATCGTCACCGAGGAATGGGGGCATTTCCGCCTGGTGCTGGCGGAGCTCAACAAACGTGGTCTCAGGCTCGGTCGTCAAAGAAAGGACCTCTACGTCAACAAGCTGATGGAGTTCGAGATCCGGGGCGGAACGGAAGATCAACGCTTCCTGGACAGGCTCCTCATCTTTGCCCTCATCGAAGCCCGCAGCTGCGAAAGGTTCAAACGACTCAGCGAAGGGCTCGATGATGAATACCTCCGCCAGTTCTATCGGAGGTTTATGGAAAGTGAAGCCGGTCATTACCATCTCTTCATCGAGTTGGCCGAAACCTATCTCGATAAAGAAGAAGTACGTCGCCGCTGGAAACAATGGTTGGACTATGAAGCAGACATCATGACCTCACAGGAGATACGGGGTGACAGGATCCACTAATGGACCTTCAGTCTCTCCACATATAAGTTCGCATATTCCTCCAGCTTCTTTCTCCTGTACTGCATCACCCAGCGTGGATGCGGCAGGGGTATGATCTCCTTGAAAAACCCATGCTTGTCGTTGAGTCTTTTGAACTGTTTGTAGTTCTCCCCCTCACCCAGACAATAACAGACATCCGTAGTAGTCGCCATCGTGTCCAGCTGCTGTCGGATACACTGCAGCATAAATGGTTCCGATGTCTTTAGCAATTCCCTGTCGTCGTAGTAGTTGAGGTTCTTCCCGTTCCAGGTAAATCCCAGGGGTGACAAGGCCGTAATATAGTGGTCTCCATAAAACCGCTCCACGCCACCGTAGGCATCGATCATGGCATAAATGAATTGAGAGGACAGCTCCGGCAGCTTCTTAAGGTCATTGGGAATACCGCATTTCTCCTGGAGCCGGATGGGGTCCGTAAAAGGGACTCCCGTGACCCCTCCTCCAAACCTGCCGGGATTGATCCCGAAAATAAAATGACGGGGACCTGTGTCCGAATAGAACTTCTCGTAAAAGGTCTTCGCCAGCCTCCATGCAGTGGCGTCGGCAAAAGGATTCATGATGGCAATGCCCTCCGGCATGGGGAAGGAAGGGGACAATCCTTTGTAAAAGGAGAGGATCGCTGCCGCCTGCGTGGTGTTTTTTGTCAACATGGAATACGCTAAGGTCGTAAACGTTTTCCAAATAGATGGCTAAGGCTGGTTTGCCTTCCCAGCAGCCAGATCAGGCGCAGAGAGCCAGGAAAATAAACAGGCGGGACCTCGCCGTTAGGACCGGAGAAATTGAAATCTATTTTATTATTCATATACGAATAGCCTGGGGGAACACCCTCCCTTTTAACATATCCTTGCCGGAACCCCATTCCGAACGTCACCTCCAGCTGAAATCTCCCGTTCCTGGTCGCGTTGCCCCTCCATCCAAGCTGAACGGCTGCGCCGAAAAAATAGTGGCGTGCAAAATTGGAGAAACTATGCAGGGTGTCGTGCGTGAGGGAGTCATAGAATTCTTCCCGGCTTCTGTATTGATAGGACTTATACCTCAATTCGCCGGCTACAAAAAAACCAGTCCCATAAGGGAAAAATTTTAGCTGGCATATTTGCCTGATACCTGTGAGAGGGCCCTGCTTATGGTAAAAAACTTTGGTAAGAAAAGAGGTTTCCGACCATAGTTCCACTTCTTTGAATGGGCGGTACCCAATGCCCAGTCCGATTGCAGTCTCCGGCTCCAACAAACCTAAGGGATTGAAAGATAATACCCATCTGGTGGTCCGCAGGGGGGTGGATGGTCTAACGGGCACCGAAGGCCTCCCGGTGGAAGGCCTCCTGGCCATGGATGAATCCCTGGCCTTGCGGGAGAATATCCTGTCCAGGCTGATCATGCCACTGCGATGTGGCTTTTGCCCATGACAGACGATGGCAGCAAGCATCATAGCAGAAAAGAAAAAGCTTCGGACATGCATATGATAAGACTATAATTTTTCTCTCTCGCTAAATACATATTGTTTGACGCCAAGCCCTGCAGTGAACTCTATAGGACAGGAGCCAGCGGGTACTCTTCCCCGATACAGGAAGATAAAAACATATCAGCAGACAGCAGGCGATGGTTTTGATACGGTTCATAGCATTTCAAGGTTATAATTTTTTACCGAACATCCAAACCAGCCGGATAGAGCCGGGGTAATAGATACCTGTATTCTCGACAACGTCCCCCAGATCGATGTCCTTTGCAGTACGATAAAAACCCTGCGGGGCCCCCGTTTGGTGGTCATATACGATATGCCTGTACCCTGCCCCGATCACGAACTCCATATAGAGCCCAATACTTTTCTTAATGGATCTTCGGAAGCCGAACTGCAAAGCCGTCCCCAAAAATCGCTGGTGTTCGGTCAACTGATGGCGTTGGTATTCATCGGTGGTTGCATTGTGAAGATCCACCGTGTGAGTATATTGATATCCCTTGTATCGCACTTCCGCCGCAAAAAAAATATCGGGCAATCCATGTACGAAATACTTTAACTGCAGTATCTGCCGGATACCGCTGCTGCTTTCGGGATTGATAAAAAGATGCTGCAGCCGGGAAGTCTCCGACCACAATCCCCAATGCCGGTTGAGTACAAAACCCACTCCCACCCCAACGGCCGCCTTTGGCTCCAGAAGACCGAATGGATTGAAAGAAAGCTCCCACCGCGAGAGCACCGACGTATCGACGGTCCTTTTCCGTTGGGCGTACGACGGCAAAGAAAAGATGAGCATAGCCGTCAGGGCCAGGCAATAAACCGTAAGTCTGGCAGGGGTCATACCCGTTATGACCAGCACTCCCAGCGGGATGTGGCATCGGAATTGCTATAAGTTTGTTAAACCTACATGCAAAAAAAATCCGCCGTGCGGCGGACGACAAAGTTATTTTGAAGATAGGTTCTATTTGGCTTTGGCCTTCATATCTTCGATTACCTCGTTGACAAATTCTACCGTCGTGTTGACAAGGGAAGCGATCTTTTCCACAGAAAAATCTGATTCTCTTAAAAGGTTTTTGATAACCTCCTCCTGTACCTCTTCTCTACCTTCCATCCTGCAGTATTCATCGATACCCATAGTATTATTTTTATCTTGCGAGTTAACTCTCTCTATAAAATTACGATTCATTTCCGGATCGTCAAACAGAACATAATTCTTTAGGAATTTCATAATTGCCCTCGTTTTTTTTAGCTGAAACCCCTTCCTCAATAACCTTCTGGCTATTAGCACCTTGCGCTCCAACAATTCCTGCTCCGGTATCTTTCCCTCCAACAGAGCCGTCTTTGCGGCTAGGGCCACTTGGGCAAAAGGGTTCGTACTCCTATCCAATACCTCATTTGTAAATTCCAGGATAGCCAGCGTATGATATTCATACACAAGCTGGGTCGTCCGATAGGCATACGTAAATTGACATGGCATTCTCTTCCCATCCTGGCCCGTAAAGATGGCTATAGCCGATACAGGCCTTTTATACCGGTCGAGTATCCGATAAAAATACCGGAACATCCGCTCCGAAAATTCCTGCCTTCTGGATGTATCCCCTTGTATTTCTACATGCATTAATACCCATTCCTCTTCCCCGTCCCTATGAAAAACTTTCACAAGCTTATCCGCAAAGCGGGTATCAGCCGCTTTGTCCGGCTCCGGGCACATTTCAGAAAGTTCCTTTTCCAGGAACTCGAATCCCCTCTCCATATCGTATGTCTCATCGGCATCGGGAAAAATAAACCGCAGCATATCATCGAAAACTTCCTCGATGACCACCTTCCACAATATATCACTCTTTCGTTGCTTCATAGGTAAAGTTTAAGGGTCAGCACATAAACATCCATTATGCCTAATACAGCATCAATGAAATACTAAAAAGCTACAGCCTTGATTGTTGGAATGTCGAAAAGGATATTATAAAGGTACAAAGGAGAAATACTCGCAAAAAAAGAAGTTTTTTAACGCCCGCCCCCGGCAAAATACTCCATCTCCTCTCCCAGGTCGAGAAAAGGATAACGCCTCGCCAGGTCCCTCGCCTTATCCAATTGATCCTGTAAAAATCGTTGATGTGCCTGCGTAGTCGGTTGAAAAGGCTTGTGCCGCCGGGCAATAACGATCCTCCTTACCTCTTCCAGCACAGCCTGCGCCTCCTTGTCGATATAGTTGCGGGTAAAATTCTCCAGAACGAACTGTGTAGCCGGATAGTTGGGATGCACCATGTCGATGTCATAAAACCGGTAGTCCCGCAACACATCGATCACCAGTTCATAAGCCGGGAAATACCACAGCCGGCTGAACTTATTCACCAGGTGATGCACCACCTCTATCAGCCGGGCCTTACTGCGATTGTTCTCCACCACCCCATCCCGGATGTGCCGGACAGGGCTCACGGTAAAGATTATCTGTAAAGAAGGATTGAACTGGAACAATCGATAAAGACAGTTGTCCAGCGCCGTATTGATCTCCTCGATGGTCATCATGTGCTTGCGGAATATCTGCCCCGGCGCCCTGTGACAATTGGCCACGGGCATCCCGCTTGCAACCAGCCGGTAAGAAAAAGAACTCCCCAACGTTATGATCAGCCACTTCGCCTCTTTCAAAAAAGCATGCGCGCGGGACAGCGAATCGTTCATTCCGCGCAACGCCTCCTGCTTATCCACATGCGAAAACTGGCTGTGGTGCTGCCAGCTTTGCCACAGCTCATTAAAATATACCAGGTCCTCTTCCCCATAAGGACGATTGTCCATATACGCCACCAGGCTCGACGCCACACTGGCTGGGTCGAATAAGATACCATTCGGGTTCAGCAGCACATCGAACTTCCAGTCCCGCAGTGCATTGCCGATATGTTCGGTAAAACAACTACCCGTCAGCATGATCTTGTCCGTATAGCCGATGGGATTGGGCAGTGCATTTATCTGTATAGGTAATTGGAATTCCATCAAACAAAAATTTCAGTAGCCAGCCGAAGTGATGCAGCAAGCGCAGCATCATCCAGTCCACGCAAAAGACCTTTATGCGTAAAATAAGGTATCATAAGGGTCGTGTCCATATTCCCGACAAGACGGTCTCCCGCCATGGGGCAGCCGCCAATGCCTTTCAACGCCCCGTCAAACCTCCTGCAGCCTGCCTGTAGTGCGGCATCGACCTTGGCCTTCCAATGCGTGGGCGTAGAATGCAAATGCACCCCAATAATATGGTCCGGCAACTGACGTACTAAATAATCCGTCACCGAGAACACCTGCCCGGGTGTCGCCAGTCCCACCGTATCGGCCAGAGAAATGATCCTGATCCCCAGACGGGTCAGGGTATCCACCCATTGAAAGACCACCTCTTCCGACCAGGGGTCTCCATAAGGATTGCCAAACCCCATGGATATATAGACGACCAGCTGCTTGTCCTTTTTTATACAAAGGTCCTGTATCTCCTCTACCGTAGCCAGCGAACCCTCGATCGTCTTGTTGGCATTGCGGAGCTGAAAGGTCTCCGAAACGGAAAAAGGAAATCCTAAATAGCTTATCTGATCAAAGGCGGCCGCCTCTTCCGCCCCTCTGAAATTGGCGACGATGGCCAGCAGACGGGTACGGCGGTCGTTTTGATCATGGTTCCCCGGCGCAGCGATCAACCCGTTATTCAGCCCGTCCAATACAGCAGCTGTATCCGCCATCTGTGGTATAGCTTTGGCTGA
>ERZ778019.1040-NODE-1040-length-42421-cov-12.743072_pt1 | contig 42421 bp, 43 predicted proteins | sample MGYA00375749_ERZ778019 | MGnify/ENA primary metagenome ERZ778019 (study PRJEB29350, sample SAMN05389821) | bioreactor metagenome | isolation source: Ammonium sulfate bioreactor | place: South Africa: University of Cape Town | collected 2014-03-17 ... | reverse complement strand
TCTCCGAGTAAAATCGAAAGATCCAGATGTTGATGTCAAAGGAAATGACGTTCTTCGTTTTTTTTTGTGAACAATTCTGTCTTATGTCATGTGGTCATCTGTCAGCATTCACCAGATGTGAACAATTAAACTTATTTTTAGTCATTACAAAAAAAAGGACAGAAAATACAGAAAAATGATTTAAAACAGTTTCTTCACTAATCGAGAAAATATAGGCGTGGTCGTTGATTTCGATGAGATTTTCATTTGTTTTTCGAGAAGATCGAATGTCTGACGAAAACGAATGACAGGATTTATCGAGAGATCATCGAATGTCATTCGTCGACGTTCTTGAATACGTTGAGTAAATAGACTGAATGGTTGTTCAGGACGTTGATAATCATCGAGAAACTTCAAACACATCATTCCTAAAAATAAACAGATCCTATCTTGAACTTGAATCTATTGTTGATTTTACCACGAATAAATTCATTGAGAAAAACAACATATGAAGATGTTGGCTGATGAATTAAGAATTCATCCGAACGAAATTCGTAACCAAGTCGATTGTCTTCGTTTCGAAAATCGAACTTTTTCAAATCATTAACTGTTACCGATACACGACGTGGTGCATCGACCGATTTTGGTTTTTGTTCGTCGCGCTGAAAATAATCCGGTAGAGCATGAAACAATTCAATAAATACATGTAAGCATGCTTCATGACAAGCAATATTGATCAAATTAAGATCCGATCGAATCAAACGAAATCTTATGAGATATTCTAATGAAGCGATACATATTTGTCGAAGATCTAATGGAAGACAAAAACCATCGTTTAAACCCACTTCAATCGTATCCGTATCGAGATCAACACGAACAGAATCTTTTTCCATTGCCAATGTGTTTGATAGTTGTTTTGTTATATCGGTTAAACAACCGTAAATATATGGACATGGCGAATCGATTAGATCTTGTAACCAAGAGGATGGCATCAGTGAAACAAATGGATATGTCCATGTAAATGGATAGAGAAGAAAGGAGAGTGCAAGAGAACATTTCGTTAATTTTGAGAGTCTATTTGAGAAGAGAAGAATCTTTTTTGAACGTAACATCGATTCAAATAGATAGACAATTGAATCAGGTGAGAGAGTCGATAGAAGAGTGGAGAAATAATCATGATTGAGACGATCATCTTTCGGACAAATATAGGAAAATAAACGGCGATTATTTAATTTACAAATAATTCCCGATGAATCCAATGTTGGAAGAGGTATAGGTTTCGAATAGAATGATTGCATTAATAAACTACATTCAAGTTCATTTTTTACATAAACTAAAGAAAAATAAATTTTTGAATTCAAACGAATTTGTTTATAAAAAAAAAACAACTAAATACCTGACGATAATTCAGTTAGTATTGCATCGTAGAGTTTAAAATATGTATAAGTTGAAACTGAAAGAATACTTTTTCATTTTTATTCAGTTTTGTTTTTGAAAATCCTACCAATACAAATTACAATTGGATATTTTGATATTTGATTATTGTATGTAATCCGTCGACAATATCCATATTCGACTTCACCAATCGAATTCGTTCGTGTAAAAACATAGGTTGTTAAATCTTCAAGTAGATCGCCTCCATTTGACGCTTTTGGATTTAATTCTGGAAAGCAAAATTTCTTATAATACGACACTTCCTTTAGTAATTCTTCAGTGTTTGGATCACTCTGTGGACAAGAATCTAATAGAACTTCTTTATCAACATGCCATTCGGATAATGTTAATATAAATGACATTTTAAATAGATGTGGATTTAGATGTGAATTTGCTTGTCGTCTATGATGACCTTCGAGAAAACGATTGAAGTCCTTGGGCGTATTACAATAGTCCTGTATGTACGACGAATTATTCGATTGAAATAGATGAGTATCGAATAGACTTCCATTAATATTAATTCCATCGATTTCATGAGCGATTGCTGCCGATTTTAAACGTCGTTTAACAGTTGGATTAGCAGTAGTATTTTTGTAATAGATATTCGATGATTGATCGAAATTTAAACTTGCATATGATATTGCATCAGTATTCTCAGTCGTTTGTACGTCGAGTGAATTTGTTTGAAATAAACGATGATCACTTCTATTAGCTCGCATGATTTCAATAGACTAAACAAAAACAAAAAACGATCCATCGATCCATGACGAAATCATCTACATGTCAGTAATCGAGAAAAAAAAACGAACGTATGTGTATATACGTTTTTTTTCTCATTCGTTTGAAAGAGAGAGAGAGAGAGAGAAAAAATTATATAGTGCATCTGTTCGTTTTATTAATCCTATATGTCAAAGCAGTTTTTCTTTTCGTTTATCGATAAACGCACATATTTATTTACTAGAAAAAAGAAAAAGGAAAAGGAAAGAAAAACGAATTTATTTATAGAGAGCTCGATAATTGTTTCGCATTGATTTACGTTGATTATTGTTATTCGTTGTAAGGACAATGATTTTATTTGGACTACTTCGCCATTGTTGTTGACTTTTTTGTGTAAATAATTTCACTGGTGTACGTTGATTTTTTGTTGAATAAATCACAATTTGTTCGGTATTAGCTGTTGATCGTCGATTCCATGGTAAGAAGATTTCACAATGAAAACAACGATGCAGAAGATTCATTAATTCGAGACGAAAACGTCGACATGAAAAAAGAAAAACTAAAAAATTCGATGCATGATGAATATGTAAAAGAATATTCATGAGTATATGAATTGTATATTGTAATTTGTCTTTATTAGCCGTTAAAAGTAAATATATACTATGAATTGTAAATGGTGTTGAAGTTAAAATAAAACATATCGACGATGCAACAAGCATGGCTGTTAATTGATGTTGTTTATTCGAAAGATCTAATTTGTTTTGAACAATTTTATTTAATGTACGTTCGATTTGTGATGCTTGTCGAAGACGTTTTATAATTAAACAATTACATATGATGCAAACAGGTACGATTAACCAATAGGTTAAACTTGATTGTATATATTGCCATGTTAATTGATGAAAACCTTCGTTGAACATACATAATGAACGTATTGGTGCTGTTTGATTCGCACGATAGACATAGTGAATATACATGTGCTGTGAATAATGACTGAAGATAAGTAATGAGCAAATAAAAAGAATCAAGACAATGATGCGAGCTTTGACTGGACTACGTAAACGTGGTAGATGACATGGATTGAAAACTAATGAGCAACGTTCAATATTTATCAAACAAACGATCCAAACAGATAATAAACGAAATACATCAATGAAATAAAATACAAGACAATCGTAGGATGTGACTTGTGGTTGAAGTTTAGTTAGAATTTGTAGACTATGTAGGCAAAGTACGAAGCAATCAGCTATGGATAAACCTGATATAAATGCAGCTGATGATGTCTTACGAAAAAAACGTTGATTAACAATAATTAATGTTAAAATATTGCCTGCACAGCCAAATATTGTTAAACATAGAATAGAAACTGTTCGAACATATTCAATGAGCAACATCTAGAATAAAATAAAAGAAAGAAATATTATTTGATTCGAACAATTATTGACAGTTAATCTCTTGAGGGTGCTTTTCTTATTTTAATCTATAAAAACAAGAAAAGAAAGAGAGAAAAACTTGTCAAATCAGCCAAAAATTGTCTCTTGTTTTTCTTGTATATTATGTTTCAACGAACATTCTTCTCCGCCCACTTCTTATCTTTTGGGTCTTCCTGTCTTTGGCCATCCCTCTCTCTCTCTCGTTCTTCCTTGTCTGTCATTAACCGGAAAACCTTTATTATATATGTGTATATATATATCAAGCTGAAGAATATACCAGAACATTTCGCTATTGTTTCCTTTATTTTATGCTAGTTTTGTTGACAAGAGTATATCTGAAGACAATGATGATGACAGAGAAACATCTGACATTTTATCTGCTGTTTCCTATCAAAATAACGTATTTCTAATTGATAACGACATATATATATATATACACATGAACATTGCATGTTCCATTGTCGAGGTCGAGGTACTTCCAAAGGTTTAAATTTTTTTTGCATGATAATGATATTTTCATGTACTTAAGTTAAGTAACACTAAATCCTTCATAATTGTCATATTGCGAACTTTACAATAGAAACAACAAGAAAAACTCTTTATCTTGCCATATAGTCTTGTCTGATTAATTAATCGAGCAAAAATAATTTCTTTGCCAGATGTTCCCAAATTTACCTGAAAAAACAATGGTCGTTCTAATCGAAAGAACACAATCATCGTTGTCTGTTTTTCATGCTTATTGATTTTTCTTATTAGTTCGGTTAAGTTTAATTACTTCAATATGTCGTCAACAAGAAAACAATTCAATTTTTCTTTCAACTTCAAGTGATCAAAATTATTCATCTGTTATATTCTATTAATAAATTCATCACGTTTTCATTGTTAATGAATTCATTCCAAAATATAATTCAATTAATCAAACGAGAATAGTTCTCTATTTTTCTTTTTTTTTTCGTGTCTTGTGTGGTATACAAATTGAACAAAAGAAGAAAGAAGAAAACAAAATACAAATGAAGAAGAAAAAAAGAAGAAGAAGAAAAACTTTCAATGTTCTGTTCTTTTTTGTGCGTTTTTTTTACTGTCTATCATACAGGAACAAGAGAGCATAAAAGATAGGAAAAAAAAATATATATGAGTGCATTCGAACACGCATACACACGGAAGAGCATAAAAGAAGACATGGTGTGGTCGAAACAAAATAACAATCCAAAAGAAGTCATCGTCAATTCATTGTCGCATCTCTTTAGAAAATAACAGTCGGTTTTTTTTCTTTGCTTTACACACACACACACACACACACACACAAAGAGAGACAAAAAGAAAAAGAAAAAGAAAAAAGGAAGAAGACCTTCGTTGTTTGTTGTTTATCGGCTGTTGAATAGTAATACAGCAGCAGTAACAGGCCACAAAGAAAAACCTTGAGCTATGTATATGCATACATACGGATGCGAACCGAGAAAAATAGAAGACAAAACGGAGAGAGAGAGAGAGAGAAAAAAAAGAGATAAGCTAAAAAAGAAACTCAATGATAATGGGTAACAAGCATCATCATATCATCTCAACAATTGAATAAACCAAAGAGCAAGGGAAAGATTTAGAAAAAATATGGCAATAAACACACGATTTCGATAGATGACATTCTAAATAAAACAAAAAACAAAGAAAAAGATAAGAATATAAACGAATATTAGTTTATTCTTAAGACAACAACAATAGCATATTGATTTCAATATGTACCTGAATACCATCGTTATATTCGTCGTCGTCATCGGTTTGAATGGATATATCTCGGGTAGACACATGCATACGAGTTTGATCGACATCAGGAGAAATATTTGACTGGAAAAGAAAAGAAAAGCAAAACATGCACATGCAAATCAAAGTTTTATTCATCGGAGAATTCGAGTTTTTGTTCTCGTTTATCAATCTCTATGCTAATGTACATGTGATCGATGTTATTCATCAACAGTAGTTTACATCAATAAGATCCAACGAGGCAAATACTTTTGTCTAATCGATAGATAACTCGCTGAGAAAATAGAAAGCAAAAGATCAATTGCTAATAGCAGGACACAATCTCAGTCGACAGGAAAAAAAAGGCCCTAATAATGAATTTATAATGATGGAAAAGATTGATGGTTTTCGAGCATTTTCATCCATGATTGGAAAACAAACCAAGAGAAAGAAAGAGAAAGAAGCAATCTCATGCATGAAGAAAATGTATATAATGGAAAAATACCTGTAATAGAGCTTTAACGCGGCCAATGGCGGTTGAATCATAATCACGTTGACGACGTAATTCTTCGCGTCGTTGTGAGCCAAGTTTTGAGGCTTCTTCTCTTGAAATACCTGCGCAGATTAAAAAAAATTGCAAACGATAAATAATGTTTTTTGACTTTTTTGAAGTTTTACTCGGAGCTTCTTGTCGATGTCGAGCAATATTAACAACAGTTGGCATACTGCCACGTTTATTTCCACCGGTATGCTGTGAATTTGCTGTTGTTGACGGTGTTGCCGTTGTTGGCTTGTCGAGTTTATTAATACTTTCAAGAATAACACGACGAGCAAGTACTGGTGAACCACTACTACTTGTCATCACAGTTGCTTGTGGTACAATTGAACCACTTTCAGTATACGTTGGCGGTTGGGCTGTAACACGTTTTCGTATGCCATTTTCAATGATAAATGTTTCTTTTTCTTTTAAATTATCACTTGAACGTGCTGTTTCATCGATTTTATAATCACCTGGAACTGTTTTAACAATACTTGGAAGTGATTTACGTTTAGGTATAGGTATGGCTGGTGGTACATCATATGTATCAACAATAGGAGTCGTCGATCGAACTGAATTCATTGGATTACTGAGATAGTACGCATGTTGTTGTTGTTCAGGATCGAAACTAGTACCACCAGAACTCAAACCCGAGTCATGTCCGCTTGAATTTTGTGAGCCCGGAGCACCATGTATAAGAGGAGGACGAATATTGTAATTATTCGGTGAATTCGATGTAATTGTTGTTGTTCGAGAATTTGATGTATGACGGATTGGTTGATGGGTATGTGGATTAATCGGCGGATAAGCATTTTGCTGTTGTTGTTGATGTTGATGATGATGTTGATCGTGTAGGAGATCTTCAGCAGAGGCATCAACATGACGGCTTTTAATTAGAGTTGATCTTTTACCATCGGAACGACGGCCAATACCAACTTGATTAGGTACGAATTGTGCTGTACTCGATTGTGTTGATATTGTTGTTGTACGATCGTCATCAAAACTTAAATTTCCCGATGTTGAATTATCACCATAGGACAATGGTTGTTGAGGTAATTGTGAATAATGTTTTGAAACGGAAATACCTAAAGAATACTCGATAGAAGTCTTTTCTTATTCAACGGAAATCAATCGGAAGAAAAATATTTTTCTTTCTCTTAGTTTTAATTGTTGAACATTTACTGCGCTGTTCTTTCGACCAAGAAAAAAAAACAACAAACCTGGACGAGTATCGGCCATGTTTGAATACGGTATATTTGAATTGATCGGCGCTTGCACTTGTTGTTGCTGTTGTTGATTATAGAGATTTGGACGTTGTTGTTGTTGTTGTTGTTGTTGTGAAAATGCGGATTGTGGTGGACCCATAGTCTAAATTGAATCATATTAAACTGTTGTTTTTCTCTCTCGTGAACGTACTTTTGTTGTCTGATTCCAATCGTTGGATTGACCTTGATAAACTCCACCATCAGGCATGAATTGTGGCGGTTGTGATGCTTGATTTGAAGGTACTGTCATAGGTAAACGGCCATTCGGTGAATTGATAATAATATGATTACCAACAATGAGTTTGCCATCGGGTTGCTTGTCGAGATCTAATGGGATGAACACTTGTGGTTTTTCTTCTCCTAAAAGAAAATCAAATCGAACATAGAAGCTTAACTATTTTCATTGATGAATTTAAACCTGGTTGACGAAAGTCAGGAGCAGCTGCTCGTGCACTTATTCGAGCATCGATACTATCTTGTCGAGCTTGTTTGGCATAGATTTCAGCTGAATGTGCTTTCGAACGAGCATTATTCGCTCTTGCCATTGCAATTTCAGCTTTTTGTTGTGCATTCGTTGCACCTTTCATTGCATTATTAAGAGCAGCATCGATTTTATCACGAAATTTCGATGTACGAAGTAAAAATAATTTGCTTGGCTTACGTTTATCACTAATTAAAACATTATTCTTATATTTTCCCTCCTCCTTTGAACCATCACGAAATGTTGTTACTCCATAACCATTCTTCTTATTATTAAACCATTCGCCTTCGTATTTCAAACCATCGGATCGTTCGGCTATGCCAAAACCTGAACGTTTATCAGCTCGCCATTCTCCCATATAAGTTTCGACAACATTACCATCTAATATATCATCTTGAGATATAAATGAATGTTCACCATCATCAAATGTGCCCATAGAATTCGGTGTATTGCCATGTGATGATGCTAATGTGGCAGTTTTAATTGAATGTTTCGAATCTCCACTTGTTGTACTAGCATTTGAACGAAATGAACTGGTCTTTTTCGTTGTTGATAATTCTTCGATATCACTGGTAGATTTTTGTTTACGTAATTTTGATAGAATTGTTTTACGTAATGATGAACGACGATCAGCACTTGCTGATAATGAACCACGACGTGGACCTTGACTGGCGCTACGTGATGATGGATCATGTGGATCGGATCTTGAACGAAGAACAAATCCACCACGATTCTCATCCATACGTTTGTCTCGTTCGCCTAAAAATCCGACAAAAAAAGACAATTACAAAATTCTCTTCTCTCTTAGTTTCGTTACTTACGTTGTGCACGTTCATCGTCATCTTCCGAACGAAGTGAAGTCAATGAATCTCGTACATCTTTTGATCGATAACGAGACGCAAGACCGTAGGGTACACTTCGTCGTATACCAAAGCCATGTCGAAGACCTTGTTGTATCTGACCATGATATATTCCACCGTCTGCATAGATTTCAACACCATAACCATCCTGTAATCCATTTGCCCATGTTCCTTCATATCTAGCACCGGAGATTTCCGAAAGACGTGTACCATATCGTCCTTTAAAACCTTGCGTCCATTCACCTTTATAAATCCAACGACCTTTCTTTTCACAACCGAGTCCATGCCGTTTACCACTCATCCATTGTCCTTCATATGAGTTTCCTGATGGCTAAACAAAGAAAAAAAAATTGAAACTTATTAGCCTTATTATATCGAGACTTATTTACCCATAAGTAGATGCCTGAAAATTCATAGCCGTATTGCCAAGCGCCCGCATATTCACCTTGTCCTTTCGGACCTGTACATACACCGTATCCGTGTGCTTTACCGTCGTTCCATCCTCCGCAATAGGTACCGCCGTCATCAAAATCAAAACGGCCTCCATTCGCTCCGACGTTCATACGGGAGTCCGTTCAATATTGATCAACCTTAGGATTAATGGCTGCAACATCGACAACGACGGCAAACGTCGCTGATGAGAAATAGAAGAGAAGAAGAAAAATTTGCAGGAGGTCACAAAAAATTGTTCTACTAATAGTAGTTATAGACGAAGAAGATGATGAAGGAGGAGAAAAACAAAGAAAAGACAAAGGAAGGACGACGGTGTAATAATGATGTTGTGACGATTAATAATAATAGTAATTTTTAATATGTCGTCTTTATAAATCGATCAATTCCCAGCCAAACACGGCGATCCATAATGATGCGACCATGTGAGCATGGGCTAAAATAAAGTAGACACAAATGAATCAATGGAAAAAAATCAAGACGTTGCAGCAGAGAGAAAAAAAACGGAAATCACATACATGATAGACATACACACACTATGATTTTCTCCTTCTTGTTTTCAGGGACACAATATTCTCAATCGAATTCTCTTGTTACTTATTACTTATTTTCTATAGTCAGGCTATACTAACTTCTTCTTTTTTTGTTCCATTATTCTCATCTAACAATATTACTACCGATTAAAGACAGAGACTTTTTTGTCCTATTCTTAATCAATGTGACAGAAATCTATTAATATAAACATTAAAGAGAGAGAGAGAGAGAAAAAAAACAATGAACTTCACAGATTTTCCGATCACACACACATCATTACCCATCGATTGACGAAAATAGATTAGATTCCTTTTTTTTTGCTCTCTATACAAACTCGAATAAAATAACAATATTAATATCTATATGTCGCGATCTTAATCGGAATATAAAAAACAAAACGAACGTCGAACCGTTTACATTTATGCGATTATACTCTCGAAATTACATCACACGCGAGTGCGTGTATTAGTAAAAGCTTATTTCTAAACGAAGACGGAAGACGGATGAGAAAGAAAACGAGTAAGAAGAAGGAAGAGGGTCTTAGTGATTTCAGGATTTTTGTGTTGCGTGTGCCTGTTTATTTATTTTTGCTCTGGGTTGCGCGCATTATACACGTTGGATAGTCTCTTTCTCTCGTTTTCCTCTCGCTTTCTTCTTTCATACAAACACACACACAGAAGCAGATTTTCAAGCAATAGAAACAGCAAGCTAAGAAAAAGAAGAAATTGAAGAGGAAGAGAAATATGCAGGAAGAAGAATACGGAAGGAATTGTCGTCAGTCCTTGTCGTTGTCGTCGTCTTCGTCGTCCTCCTCTTCTTCGACTGATTATAATGCAGACGTACGATACAAAAAAACCGAGCAATAGCGCACAAATGTTAGCGAAAAAAGAAGAAGAAGAAGAAGAAGAGAAAAGAACAAAAAATCCGGAGAAATATTAAAAACATACTAATAAATATCTACTATATAGATATATAGATATACGCATAGGAGAAGAACGAAAGACAAAAAAAGAAAAGAAGAAGATTTCTGGAATACACGTACATATACAACTATGTTAGGAAGCACAAAGTACAGAACAACAACAATAATAATAATAATAATAATAACAACTACAGATGACGATAATGATAAAACTGCCGTTGTTGATATAGCACGGTGATAGCAATACCGCAACATCGAGCTGACAAAAAAGAACGATGAAAGGAAAGAATGTACTACTTTTTTTTTCTCCGGTCTTTGTCTTCGCTTTATGTAGGGATATGTCTAGTAAGATGACGAAATAGATAACTTGGTATTAACCAGGCAAAAACGACGGAGAAGAAAGAACCTAGTATTTATCCTCTCGTTTCCAAACGTCCTTCGGTTTTCTTCTTCTTCTTCTTCTTTCATCTCATCGAAGCAGATATCTACCGGAATATTTTATTATTTGTCTGCTTCGTCTTCTTCTTTTTTTGTATCTGTGGTTAAGAAATCCAGCGAAGAAAAAAAAAAGCGTGTCGTTTCTATTCGATGTATGACGCTAACACTCATCAATTCTATCGAGAAAAGAAAATGTGTTTATGAATCAATCGTTAGTTCGTTCTTTAAATACTATTGGAAAAAAAGGGAAAAGAGAGACAGAAAAACGCGAAGAAGACATTGACGAACAAATAGGAAAAGGAAAACTCGTTTAATATTTTCTTTTTTCTCTGACACGTACGCCTTCAAGTCACCTGTTCGGACTTTCTGAGTTGCTGTCTATGTGTGTGTCATTATCATCATCATCATCATCGTATCGACATAAAAAAAAAAGAAGAAGAAGAAACGCAGGCTGATAGACAGAAAGACAGTATCTGTCTTTGGTTTATACGACCAGTAGAACGGCAATACTGGTATCAACAATTTATTTTTTCTCTTGCTGTTAACACAAGTCAAGGTTGGACATTTGTAGCATATGAGAACGACAAGGCAAACGAAGAGAGAACCGAAGAAGCAACCAGAAAAGAAAGGGACATGATAATTTCAGCAAGGTCAAAATACGGATCATTGATAAATACACGCTGAGTAAATTCCATTAGCAGACATATCTGAATGGTTTCCAAAGACGAATATTACAAAAGGAAAAGAAATCGGCATGTTTTTTTCCCCTTCATTCTACATATTTCGTCAATCGATCTCTGATCTTTGTGTCTTGTTAATCACATTAGCCAATAACAACAAAAACTATGTTCGGAATGTTCGAATTTAAAATAAATACCATTTGACTATGTAAATAACAATCATTGAACAAAAAGAAAAAAAGATGTGCACGCTTGTGAATAGTTAATCTTTCATTGTGAATAGTTCATGATCATTATCAGCTCCTTGTACAGTGTCATCTTACATTGAATATATAAATCTACCGAATTCTCGCGTACGTACACACACACACATAGATTGTTTGAAATGAATGTGATTATTGTCAATCTCGTTTTATTATCGTTTTACTTTATTGAATTAATTCGAACGACGAATGTACGTTGTTATGATGATCAAAATCATGCAATTCAATTAATTGAACATTGTCGAGCATGTGTGATTTATATTGAATCGAAAAATAATGTATCGAATGTTGCACCCAAACAGATTCATGTCGAACACAATGATTTTTCAATTCGAAATTTATTTTTAAATGATGAAGAAGAACAACATCGTCGTCGATTTCGTCGTTGGAGTTCAGATATAGTTATTCATCAAAAATGTGCTCGAGAATACGATGGTCCAATCTATGGCTTTGATCAAACTCATTGTTATTGCAATTCAAATCTTTGTAATTCAAATATTCAACGATGTATCTATGAAATTGCATCGAAACGTTATTTTTCTTGTTATCATGGTACGAATAGAACACTGAATTCACTTGAAATTTTGAAAAAATGTCGTAGTTGTCGAATACAAAAAGATGCGAATTCAAATTTTCATTATGAATGTTTAACATTTGGCGAACAAGAACAACGAAGTGAAACACATTGTACATGTCAACATCCAATGTGTAATCAAGATTTTGTTATTTGTCAACGTTTTCAACAGATCTCCTCACAAGGACGAGTTCAAGTATTTCTCAATACAACTGAACCTCCAACAACAACAACAACAACGACGACGGCGATGAAAATCGATTCAACACAATTAACAGCTTCAACATTGGTGATTACAAATCAAACAGCACGCGAATTTTCAATCGAGAATTCAACATCGATTAATATGACGACTCAGAACGAAACAAAATCCAACATTACTAATCTCATCGACGCTAAAAATCAGGCGAATATTTTTGTAATCAATTTTGTTCTCATTTTTTCTATAATTATTAGCTTAAATAAATGCCAATGATGTCGCCAGGTATAATTATTAAAAGGAAGGAAAAAAAACGTCAGCATTTCTTCCTCCTTTGACGATGGTTTTCATGCAACAACTTAAAGGATTGAACATGTTCTATGGCTTCTTCATTTTTTGTTGTTGTCTCTATTTGTTAAAAAAGAGTAGCATTGAACTATAGGCATGGCTAAATCTTCGAAAGTTGAAGATTATTGGCGAGAACATAGTATCGAAAGTTTATTTAAAGAATTAACACAGCTTCTTGTTCGACGTACACCATCAGATCCAGCTGTTGCAATAGTTGAACATATACAAAAGAAATATCCGAAATCGTTCAAAACAATGACGCAATCAGATGTAAAAAGTGAAAGTTTGAACACTACTCGACGATCATCGAATCAAAGTCAAATGAGTGGAATTGTGGCAATACCGGGCATGAACTCGGCTTTTACAGATTTATTGAATAAAAGTGTAAGAAAATAAAACAAAACTAGACGATATTTACAGTTTTTTTTTGTTGTTATTGATTAGGCAAGTTTACCGCAAGCAAACCCAGGAGCTATTTTTAAACATCTCGTTTTTGCTAATCGTGTTGGTTTACAGGGTATTAAACTAGCTAAAAATCTACGTACAGATCGTGACATTCTCGAAGAAGAAGTCATCAAACCAATAATAGAATCGAACGTACACGGTCATCACGATAATCTAAACATTATGGAAACACATGACGAACCAACTGTTCCTCAAATCATTAAATACAAACAAAATATTCACATGGAAAGTGTTCGTCGTAATCATCGGGAAGAACTTGCTAAAGTAGCTAAAGAACAACGTGAACGAGAAAGTTTCGTTCGATCAGATTTTGCTGCCAAACCCGAAGAACTATTGACTCAACAAGAAGTTGATCACGATGCTGATGAGCTATTGAAATCAACAAGAAGTGCTTCGCATAAATCAATTGTGAATTCGAAAGAAGAAGAAGAGATCTTAAATGATGAAAATATATTTCAACTGAAAAAACAACGAGAACGAACAAGACCAAAAGCATCGAAATGCAACCGAAATCATCGATTAACCATCGATTTTCAATCGACATCAAAATCAAAGCAAGACAATCGAAATTGTCCATTCTGTGGACATGCTCTCAACAAAGATAATGATCATCAACAATTATCTATTAAAAATCAAACATCACCATTGCTACAATCTGCCGAATCAACAAATACAGTAGGAACAATCGACGATTGGTTTGAAACAGATTCGGAAAGTCGTACACCGACTCCACCACCGCCGCCGCTATCAGCTGATGGTTCGGCAACATTCCGTCGAAATTTATTTCAACCGATCGATGATCCTGTCGAACATTTACCACCGACAAGCAAACGATCGGTTACTCCACGTCTATCCGAAACAGGTCTCTTTGCTCGATCACCCTCAGCGAAAAAACTGCAAACATCCAATTCAAGCGATCATGAAAATTAATTTAATTTCGTGTAGTTTCTTTTTATTTGCTCTCATTCGAAATATCAGTTTATTTATACAGAAAAATTTAAGTTCGTTCGAGTCTTTTTTTTGTACAAGAATAATCTACAATCATATACAAAAAAAAAAAGAAAAACACCTAAAATCACATCAAATCAGATTTTTGTTTCTTGTCCTGAATTGACATGTGAAAATGAATCACGTAGTTTCATCATCGAACGCGTCAGTATCGAACCGTAGACTTTCGTATACCAGTCTTGTGAACGACCCATCAGATCAACTCGACTTAGATGTGTCACTTTCGATTTGCCACAACCTACTCAAAATAAATAAATCACTAAAGTATTCTTTCGATTGCTATTTTAATTACCATTTGATTGAATCAAATATCTCGAAGCTAAAGTCACAGCTCGAACTGAAATAATAAAACACGAATTTAATTCGAGAGAAATAATTTTATTGATTGAAATACCTGACGTCGATGGACAACGTCCTTTTGGATGTTCGATTGACATACAAACCAATGCACATACTTCTTTGCGTTGTTCAGAATTCAACCGAATATTCGTCCTCCAACTACGTACTTCACAAAAATATCGCGAAGCCAACGGTGCCTAAGAAATTCCAATGATTCTCTTAAATTTCCTTTCAATTCAAGATTCTGTTTTTGAATTACCATTGAATTAATTGTATATTGATACACATGAGTATATCGACTTAATTCTTCGACAATATTTCCCGATTGAAAATCTACAATTTGAAATCAATGAATTGTTTGTTTCATTCGATATGAAATTCATTCATACGAACCATCATCCCAAAGATTTCGTTCGTTTAATAATCGATTTAAGATTTCAATGGGTGGTGCTTCGATTTCCATCGCACATTTCCATAGACCTAACGGATGTCCGTCATCTAGCTTCTTAAATGCTAATTCAATTTGATTGACTTTGCCGAAAGATGTCCAGCCTTTGACTTTTTTCGAACAAGATTCTCGAAGTATTTCGATCATACATCGATCAAGAAAATTCTGATACGAAACATTGTTTTTTCTTTTAACAATTCGATTATTATTATTATTATTGATATTTAACGAGAGTTCTTCAGAAGACGACGACGGCGATGTTAATGATTCAAATAATATCGCTGGTTTTCGAACAGTTGATTCCGTTGCTCGATGTCCGAGCTCATCGAGTGTACATGGTTCTCCAATTTCGATATAAGAAAAATGACAAGCTTGATGTAATTCATTGGGAATAAGAAATAAATATCGTACATGATCGATCATAAATGCGAGTATATTCATAGCTTTACGTTGTTCTTGAATTTCGCGTAGATCAGGCATGCCATGTGTTGAATGTTTTGATGAATAATGAAAGGAAAACAATGTGGGTGCAAAACAAGTTGCAAGATTAATTGAACTCATTTGATTGTTCGTTGAATGTTGAGAAACATCGTTGAGAAATGAAAGAAGTAAATGTAAAACTAAACGATTTTCATCTGGCAAGAGAAGTATGGCATACTGAAGTGCGAGTAAACGTTCTTCGATAAGATTTGTTTTGTTGATTACTAAGGAAAAATGTTCTTGAATATGAAGAAATAATGGTGAAAGTTTATTTGTAAATAAACATTCGGGTAGAAGACGAAAATATTGTTTTAAAACATCGGATACATCATAGGGACTAAAATCGTCGAATTGATGAAATTCAAGATTCGATTCAATTAAATCATGTAAACGTTTGATACGATGAGAAACACCACTAAAAAAAAACAACAAGATTAATTCATCTCTGACAAGTTTTTGTCTTATCATTTTCCGAGATCAATTTACAGTTATTCGAGTTCTTGTTCGTTTTGATTTCAACGAAAACATCATTAGATTCCAAGGTCAGAAGATAGAACATATCAAATAACTTACGGTTTACGAAATATGCCGACACTATCAATAGATGTACGTCGAAGATATTTCATTGCTGATATGATTGTCAGAGGAACGGGATGACCAGTACGTTGTGTCATCGAAAGAAGAGATACACCGAAAACAGTTCGTTTGATTTGATGATGATTTTCCTACGGCAATAACAAAAATAAAATTGCTTTTGAGAAATTCAAACGAACTTTTCGTTGTTGATGTTTTCGTATGATTAGTTTTGGTACAGCAGTGAAAGCTGTTGCAAGAAAATGTGGCCGAGTTTGAACAGTTTTATTTAACGAAAGAATTCTCGTTGTATCAAATAATTCTTGTATACGAATTAATGCTGCACGACGTAAAGATAATAATTGTCCAACAGACATTTGTCCAAGATTATATTTTGACGAATTAAAACTTGGACGATGTGTTTTGGTAAATGAATGCCATTTGACACGTATTCGACGCGTTGCTGTCTGACAACTTAGATTACTACTGTATGAAGATCTCGAATGCGATGACGATGATGAAGTTGATCGATTGAGATTCGTACTCAATTGAATCGAATCAGTCGGCTTATCGATACTACTCGTACCAAGACCGGAATCTTTACGATCAAATGACGAACGTTTATCATCAGTTGATGATATAGATGTTGGTGAACGATCTTCAATGATAACTGGTTCACTTAGATAATCGAATGGAGGTGGAACATTATCATAAAATGATAAACGCGTCCAATCATAAATATGAAAATGACGACGAGCAAAACGTGTGGCGGCTTGAGAAGAAGAAGAAGACGAGGACGAGGATTTGGTTGTTGGCTTATCAGATGGAATTGTTAAAGGAAATTGTTCATCACAGATTGGAGATAGACGATTTATGTTTTTATCGATAGTTATGACCTTTAAATAGATAAATCCTTTTGCGTTGAAGGTTATTATTGAAAGAGAAAGAAAATCTGATTTTAATAGAGCACTATGACCTTTTATGAGATTTTTTTTTTCATGCATGGATTCTTACAGAAAGAATTTCATTGTTATTTGAGCGTTTTCTTAATTTAACTTCCGGATGATTACATTCTATTTCTCGATTATAATTATTTGTTAATTTCGAAATAAATGGTTGAGTTTTCGATAATTTAGGAAAATAAATTGGTTCAGATATGATTAAATCCATTGAACCATTTGTCGGATCGATCATCTAAAAATAAAACTTCAAATGCATTGTACTGCCTTTTAACAAGTAATTATTGACGCAAAATTAGTTCAACAATTTCCGTCTCTTCTCTCGTCGAAAGAAGTCTATGGGGGTGCGTACATGCATACAACGCTTTCTTTCTCGCTTCCCCCGCGTATGCGTATGCGTTTGTATGTGTATACAAAACGCCTGCACACAAACGCGAGGTCACCAGGCATCAAACAGTTGTAACAAAGCTGAGAAAAACGATGTTCGAGATGGAAACTGCAAATATCTTCTTTATTGTTCTTGCTTCGATGTGTTATATATCGAACTAGAAGATATCATTGAGAATAAGACACATGTGACCAAGGACAGCACTCTTCACACATATACACATCAAAATTCATCTCATATCGGATCGATTTTCTTTTTCTCGTTCTTTTTCACAGATGATAAGATGACAATTCTTCTCTGAGAGACAAAACAATTGATTGATCAATAGTATTCCACTTGGAATCAAATTCTTTTTTATTCAACTACTACTGTCCTATATACTTACTTACTTACTCAATTAGAATACTTTCGTCTATGACTTTCTAATCAGACAAACAGGCAGACAGAGAGAGAGAGAAAGAGAAATAGACGATTATTCGAACTATGTTGTAAGAACGCGACTTATTATTTCTCGATATTTAACGGCGGCGACAATATGGACAAAAATGAGGATTATATAAATATATCGCGAGAGAAAAAAAAACGAGCAAATCGATTGTGCAATCGCGACATTCAATGAAGAATCAATAACGATATAAATAGATTTCTCTTCGTCATATGCATGTTATTAATATCAGTTACAATATACAATTAATGATGGTCGATTGATCGATAGTCTTCTTCTCAGCAGCAAATTTATCTCTCGAAGCTCACAGACTTACTCTCAATACGAACAAAATTTTCTCTTACCGTTTATAGGTGTGCTTGTGTTCGAAGAACATTTACATATATGTATGCTTGTACGTATGTTGAATAATAACAACGAATCAATGTAGAAAAAAAGTGCGCAAGAAAAAAAATATCATAAAGATAAGAGAGAAAGAGAGAAAAAAAACGTGTATGAGGTGTAATGTAACGATTATAGGCAAGGCGCGCGCGCGAGAGAGAGGGAGAACGACTTGCTGATTCATGCGAGAATGTCGTAAAAAATAAACAATGAAATAAATGTTTAAACAACTGATAATTTATTGAAATTGTCGATAAAGTTCAATTCAAAGCGAGAATGAAAGGTTTCGTAATACAAAATCAAACAAATTTTTCATGTCCTTCTTATTTCAATGACATAATCGTTCAATTAAAAAAAAGAAAATTTTCAATATCATCAATAATGTCGATTTTACCGAAGAATTTGCTTGTTAATAATTGACTATTTATGTACGATTCTCATTTCGAACACGTTTGACGTCAGATTAAATCATTAGTTAACTATTGTTTAATCAATCTATTCATGGATGTTTTTTTTTAAAAGGCTCAACAAACTAAGAAACAGCTGGCTCGAATCAAGATTACAAGGTTGATTATCTGAACGAGACAGAACGAAACGATCTTCCGTTTTTTCTTTGTTTATCAACTAAGGTCAACGATGTTATTATGATAATCAAATTGTTACTATCGTTTATCATTTGTTCGAATTTTGAGATAAGACAATCTTTATTGACGATAGTAGTTTACATAGATTTACATTTATTTCAACTCAATATGTCGAACTGTCATACGACGTTTTGGACCATAATTTAACTGTTGACAATTGTTCTTGTATTCGTTGACAAGTACTTGTAATTGCCAATGTTTGAAAGCAAGTGTTGAATTGTTTTTTTCGATGGATTTTTTAAGAATATGTTCGAAGAATTCCGATGAATTCGGATGTGTGATTAATGTTTGAAAATGTTTAAGAAGAAAATCGTAGATCCAAATTGAACTCAATGCAAAAACCGATGTTTGAGTATTTGTATAATTCATTTGTAAAATCGTTTGAATTTTTTCTTGAAGAGATTTTTCGAAATCTTTACCCGGATTCTTTAATATCGAATCAATCAAATATTTCTCTTCGAAATTTGTTAATAACGGTTGACCATTAGCTAATAAAACTGTTACAGGATTGAATTCATTCGAAGTATCAGTTATTGGCTCTTGATTTTCGATATTTTCATCGTCATCATCATCAATGTACACTTTTGTCTTGAGTGGTTTCACAGGTGACGGCATTTCAGGTGATAATTGACGAGTCAAAAGATTTTTATTTATTGCTATTTTACCAGTTCGTCCACGCATTTTGATTTTACAATAGATATCTCTCTTATCGTTCGATATATGTGTTTATATTTATATATGTATGTAAACCATGTGGATGAAAACAAAAGAAAAAACAAACAAATACAACAAAGAAATAGTCTCAGACGACTAGAATTCGTTAGAATTTTGAAATAATTATTATATTGTATGTACATATTTCGTCGCGAATGATCGAAATAATACAGAAAAAGTATGCTAATTTGAAGGAGAGAAAAACAAAGTACAGGTAGGACGACATGCGTCATAATTATTGCTATTGATATATATGTATGTAAATATTATTTGGACCAGTGTGTGCTTACATTTACTTCCTTTCTTTTCCTATTTATAATATAACATAATTCAAAAACCAAGGTATTTTAACGAAAATGTCGTCGAAAATATCGGTAGATTTATGGACAAGAAAAGTAACTAGTTTTTGTAAAACATTTGTTCAACGACTCACTGCACGTAAACCAATGAGTAAACTGCAAGCTGATATCGAAATACAAAATGGTTTGAGACGTGCGTTGCCTTGGTGGCAATTAACAGCAATAGGACTCGGTGGAATGATTGGTGAGTCGAATCGAAATTTAACAAGCAAAAACTATATTCGAAATTTGCTTGTAATTAGGTGCTGGAATTTTTATTTTGAGTGGTCAAGCAGCCGCTGCACATGCTGGTCCATCAGTGATTATTTCGTTTATTATTTGTGGATTTATTGCACTTCTTGCTGCACTTTCTTTCTCGGAATTAGCAGCAATGATGTCCGTATCCGGAGCAGCTTATACATATACTTATGCAGGTTAAAACAATTGTTTTGATTAAAAGAAAACAACAAAAAAAAACTATTCTCATTTTAGCATTAGGAGGTAAATGTAATTCGTGTGATCATTGTAGTAGACACAATGATTTTGTTTGTAGAATATGCAGCTTGGTTTATCGGATGGAATTATGGATTACTCTATCAACTAGCAGCTTCGGCAGTTGTAGTTAATTGGAGTCGATTTGTCGTACAATTTATTGAATATGTATCTGATTATGAAGTCGTTCAAAGTATTGTCGAAGCACCACTAGCTTGGAATAATACTTCACAAAGTTTCTATCATACTGGCCAAGTAATTAATCTTCCAGCAGTTGCAATAACAGTTGCGATTACTGTTGTTCTTCTCTCTGGCATTCGCCCGACTGCGATTGTTAATCTGATTTTTGTTATTATAAAGATTATTATTATTCTAATTATTATATTTGCTTCTTGTGATCATATCGATCGAAAAAATTACAAACCATTCTTTCCTACAAATCAAGGTACGAGCAAGCCCTTTTCTTTTATCGAATATCTATCTTTTCTGTTTTATGTAGGCTCGTTCAGTAAATTTGGATTTACAGGCATGTTACAAGCATGTACAACTGTCTTTTTTGCTTATATCGGTTTTGATTCTGTGGCAACAGTTGCACAAGAAGCAAAAACTCCTACGGCAATAACCGTGCCTATCGGTATCATATCATCTGTTGTTATTTCACTTTTAATTTTCATCGGCATGTCTACAATTATGGTTGGTCTAGTTAGCTATGAACAACTCAATGTACACGCTCCTCTATTTGTTGCTCTGTAAAACAAAAAGAAGAAATCATTTTAAAAAAAACAAACAAACTTTCTTTTTCTTTTCAAGAGGTGAAACGCCATATGGAAGTTGGATATATATTCTCATGTATTTAGGTGCTATTGCAGGTCTAACAACAGTAGCACTAACTGTACTATTATCTCAGACACGAGTTTTTTATGCTATGGGTCTTGATGGTTTATTACCGGAGTTTTTTACGGTACGGCATCATACTACAGAAATTCCCTGGATTTCAACAGTTATCAGTGGTAGGATTCAATTTTCAAACGAAAAACAATTCGAAATTCTGTGTTTTTTTCTTCTTCTATTAGGATCATTCTGTGCTGTCATTTCCGCTGTTCTTCCAGCTGATCTAGCTGATGATATGAGCTCCATTGCTGCTTTAGTCACATATATTTTTGTACATATCAATGTGACTGTCGTATGTATTATTATTCACGTTCTTCTTCGACTTTCTTCTTATTCTTAATAGATGCATTACACACATCGAGACATGCAACGAACATTCAAAGTTCCATTCGGTCCATGGCTTATTCCAGTGTTAGGCTCATTACTTTGCATACTTCTCATGAAAGGCATAGAGAAATATGTCGGTTTCGGATTTCTTATCTGGACAGGAATCGGTCAAATCATCTATTTTTCCTATGGTTATCGATATTCAAAACGACGACTTGACATACAACGTGTTGAATCTATTCAAAGTACAAACACACTCCTACCAACAACTGTTGAAAATCTCGTACTACAACGAATTCATGCTCAACCACAACCAGAAGTAGATCAACCTATTGAAAGTTTCGTACTAAAACGAACGCATAGTCAACGTCAACAACTACAAGCAGATCAATCTGTTGAAATAATCGATACATCTGTAAATGATGCTCTAGAATATTTATAATAAATATAAAAATCAATTACTTAGTCTATTGTTTTTTGCTTCTTGTTCATTCTATGATCGTTTGCCAGCTGAGAATTAAACCATATTTGAGCTTTACTTGTTATTGCATTGAGAACATTTTTCGGATGAATATTCGCTTTATTCATCGTATCTTTTTCCTCTTTAATTATATCTTCTGCTAGCCAACGAACAAAATCATTGAAAGTTTTACTCTCAATACGACCTTGTTCATGTTTTATCCAATCATACGTTTGTTCCATTCGATTATTTGTACAAGCATATTCAACAAATTCGTTGATATTATCTACTTGAACTTGAACTACAGAAACAGGTACTAAGATTCTTGAATTGACAATTGCATGTTGTCGACCTTTGACTTTAAATGCTAGTGTACCAGATGTTTGTGTCCATTCTGTCCAAACAATACCTTCTCCACAACCGAAACGATTGAAATAAGCACCGACAGGACATCGTCGTTCGACTTCATCGGTCAATTGTGTCAAACGATCTTGTACAAGTTCAGGCTGATTAAAATCAATATCAATTTCATAACAATTGAAATCATAAATATTATAAATACGCTTTTCATGCCATTTGATATTTTTCCATTGACTTGGTTCAATCCAAAAGTCTTTCTCTTTGCATTTCGTTGTTTTCTGTGGACAGATAATTCGTATTTTAAAAATAACGAACATCTTTGGTAAAGCAGCAATCGCAATATTTGCTCGTTTTTGAATATTACTTCCACACCATTCACCATAGATTGCAATGATATAATCTTCATCATAATATTTTTGTACAATTGGACATTGAGCAAGAACACAATTATTGAAAAAGGTCCGTGCGATTGGTTGCATAGATCTTCGAAAATCTTCATTATCCAATTGATTTGTAAGTATTCGATTACGTGATTGACACCAATGATCGAATGTTTTTCGATAGATAATTGCTGCGTTTGTTCCATGAAGTTTGACTGTACCAGTAAATTTTAAAGTCGGCAAAGATGTTACTAAATCTTCTTCCTTTTGTTTCGCAAGATCAGCAACAATCTGTCGAAATTGGTTTGTTTGTGGATATGCAATAAATTCAACCATAGAAACAAAGAAATGTATTCTCTATTCTATTCTTGCACACACACACACACACACCTTTATATTCACCATCAAACTGAAAGTTTTGCAACTATTCCATGACGCATAAACTCTTTTGTAAGTGTGTGTTTTTTATTTGAAATAATATACATACATCAACGATAAAAATGTACTGTGAAATGAATGTCTTGAAAACAAACAAACAAACAAACGAAAAAGCAAGAGTGAGTATAAAGAAAAGAAAGACTAAGAGCACACTGTGTTCTTGTGTTTTGTTTTTAATTTTGCTTGGAATGATATATCATCACCGGTGAATATGTGATTTGAATTAGTGATGCTCTATTTGAAATAAATTTGTTCAAAAGCGTTTCTGTTGTTCAGAATTATTCGAACGAGTTGTTCGTTTCGTTTGAGAATTCGTCGGCGGATTTTTAATAACTGGACGATTATTCGGTTGAACTTTTTCAGACGTTAGAGATTGTTGACGTTTGAGTGATATCGATATTGGCGTTTCAAGTTTAACAATTCGATGCGAATGATTGACATTACCATTGACTTGACTTGAGGGTGATACATCAAGACTGTTAGTCTAAATCAAAGAAAATCTTATGAACATTCAAATCGATCGGGGAATATTTATATACTTGTGCTAATTGTTGATTGGTTTTCTTTTGTGTTGCTTGAACATAGTTAATATTCGATGAAAATTGTCCGTTTTCGTTCGGCAATGAATCATCATTTTCATCGAAATCAATTGTTGTTTGATTAGGTGTAGCTGGCAGTTTTCGTGTTGTTGAAATATATTGTCGATTGGTGGTAGTCAAAGGTTTGTCATAGATTTTCTCATTCTCATAGAGTTGTTGACGTGCTTTTTCGACGCGATAATCATTCATACAAGTATCAATGTAGTTTTTTATCATATTATCACATGTTTTCGGACGTTTCGGTTGAAAATTTGTGACAATTATTGTGAGAAGATTGGTTCGACGATTGATCAATGGTGATGATGTTCGTCGTGTTTGTTGGTCATTTTCATTGACTGTTGATGTATCGGTTTGATTCGATTGTTGATTTGCACGTGTGTGTTTAAGTGACGCACGTTTCGCCGATGAAAACGGCTCGAGAAATGTTCGACGAATGATTTTCGAAAATGAATTCAACGGACGAGTTGTTTTCTTGTTCAAAACTGGTTGTGTACTTTCCGTTGTTGATTGATCCAGTGTCGAATGAGTGTCGTTTGTCGACTGAATTTCATCGGTAACTGAATTTATATTATTATTATTGATATTAGCTGTGGTTGATGAAGGTGTTGGAGATGATGACGAAGGAATCAGAGAATTTAATGGGCAATGTTCTTTCGAAAGATTCAAATAGTTTTCTAATGTGTCCATTCGACTGCCGCTGAAGTTTGTATAGAGATGAATTTTCTCATCGGACAATTCGCCATCGATCGGCCAAGCGAATTCTGGACCCGGATCGACAAAGAAATGGATAGGCAATAGGTCAATAGCCTCAATATCGATTAACGGTATTCGATACGTGACTGATCGAACATTGGGTTTACTATTTTCTTCCATGGGAACAAGAGCCGAAAAATGCGCTGCATCAAATGCGAGAAATACCTAGACGAGAATTTCGAATTATTCGGTCAATGAAAATTCGGTTTGACATACTGGCTGTTTGTGACATTTTTCTGGGGGAATTTCTAAAGGCAAGTAAATTCCTCCGAATTCAATCGGTGATATTGCTTCACCATCGTTTGTTCGCAAAACTGTATCTGAATAGACGATAATTGGCCGACGAATGTTATTCGCCAGTACGTAGACATGAAATTCTTCGAGACTTTCGTAATATTGCCGCGTCGATTGTGATGATGACTTAGTCGAACCACCTGAATTCACTGTTTGAGATGTTGTTTTCGATCGATTGGTTCTAAAAATGGAACGTGTTTGAATTTGACAATGAAAACTAGAAATCAACGAACTCATCAGTCGAATCTTTGGCTTGAGAGATTCGAGGTTCAGCAGAGGATAGACGTAGTAAACTCTTCCATTCTTCATTCCATTCTTGTTCAGAAAAAACAAGACCGTACTAAAATTTGAAAAGTCAATAAAATCCGATTTCGTTTTTTGGTTTTCTTCGGCAAACTTTTTTATTTTGAACTGATTGTGCCCAACGCCAGCGTCTGTACAATGAATTATTTGGTTTCGACGTGATCATTGTTTCGTTCAATGCTTTACGCATCGATAACGAATGATCATGAAAGCCCCACATTGCTAGAACAATCAAAAAATCTTATTGCTTTTTCTCCCTCTCTCTCTCGTTTCTTTACCAAGTGATGTCGCATGTAGAAGACAATTTCCATCTCCACTTGTTAACAATGGATACAATTTCGGACATGGAAGTTTCTTATTATCCCACCAATTGAGTCGTTCTAAAAGACAGTCTCTCTATGTTTCACGCTCTCGAAATCGTTTCACACAATCTATACTTGTTTCTTCCAACGTTTGCATCGTTGGTAGGTCAACTAAACTATCCATAACTCGTGTTCGTATTTCTTCAGGTAAATCAAAGAGATTCGGCAGGAGAAACGATGCATCTGCATCGGTATGATCAATGGTAACTATTTCATCGTTGACAGATATTCGACGGAAATTCTTTGCAAGAACATTTCTTTGATTATGTACAAGTGTTTGATTGGCAGATACAGTTGAGAGTGCACGATATAGAACGGGATGATTCGATGAATCTTGATCTTTAAAGCAAAGAAAATTTTTGCAAACAAAAAACACTGGATTTTTCTTTGGATTACTTGTTCGTCGAAGTTTAATATCTGATGATGAATGATTTAATTGAGAATTCGTAACTGTTTGCTCGTCGAAAACATCCTCATTCAGATCATTTTCATAATTTTGAGAAGAATTTTGCATTCTCTTGGATGATTTTTCGTTTACATGATTTTGAAACGAGTAATTACATTTGAAAATACAAGAGTCATTTGAGATGTTGTGTTCTGATTATGCGACAAATTAGGTTTGTTTGTTTACTTTTTCGTTTATTGGTTTGAAATAAAACCAAATAAAAAATTATTCCGTTTTAATATTCGAAGAATTTATTTGAAATCATTCACTTTTTCTTGTGAAATTCTATTTTTATTTATATTCATTCTTCGTATAGATGTCGCTTTAATTACAAAAGCGTACAATATTATCATTCGTATGTCTATTTACACACATCCTGATTTTATCCTTCGGGGCTTAATGCAATGCAACAAAACGTGTGATGCACTCACTTGAACCTCTCTTTCTTCCCTCCGTTATCTTTCAATTGACGTTTTTTGCTTCACTATTGGCGTACTAAAAACCACCTGATTGCGTTTGCCCTGCATTTGCGTTCTTATTTATTTAAACGAAAGAAAAAACACAAAAATCAGTTGTGTTTTATTGCATCATGTCTATTGGTATTGCTCAACAGATTTGCGTCATGCCATTGATTAGATTTATGTATATATATATATATATATATGTCTAATTTCCTACATTTTCAGATACGAAAACACAAAAACAATAAAAATGAAGTTACTATGAATGAATAATTGAAGATATCTATGAATAAATATCATTTTATTTGGTTTAAATTAAACCGGCACGAAACAACATGATTGATCAATTAAGTAAAACAGTTTATTCAAATGATCTTTTTGGAGATCAAGTAAAAAAATATTCATGAATAGAATTTTTCAAATTGAATGACTTTGTTTTCTTTTAAGGCTCAAAAGAAACTTGTCGAAGAAACACTTGTATTCACACCGGAATTATTTCAACGTGTCATAACAGCTGTTCTTTGCTCATTCAATCCATCGACAAGTAACAATGAAAAACACTATGCTTTAACATATCTCGAAGATTTAAAAGAAAATCATCCATTGATTTGTCTAACTATTGCTTTCGAATTACTTAAACAACAACAAGAATTCTCGAATCAATCATATTTACATCACTATGGCATACATTTAATCGAATCAATCATTAAACATAAATGGACATTGTTAAAATCCGATGAGAAAAATCTTGTTAAAGAACAATTATTTCTTTTAATCAAAAGTTCATGTTTAAATCAAACGTTTATGGATCCAATTTATATTCGAAATGCACTTGCACGATGTATTATTGAAATAATAAAACGTGATTGTTTTGATAAGACGAATACAGCTCTCGAAGAAATCATTTCAATGACACAAACAATGGGTCAAATTCAAGAGACAAATTGTTTACAATTAGAATTAGTTCTCCTTGTCTATCGATTTTTGAACGAAGAATTAACAATCTATTCACAATCGATACAAATTCATCGTCGACGACAATTACTAAATCAATTACAAAAACGTTTAACTGACATTTTACCTTGTCTCATACGTATTTCAAATGATTTAGTTAATTTCATTGAACAGTACGAACGTTTAACACAAACATGTCTATTAGCTGTCAATAGTTTTCTTCAATGGGTCGAATACAATCATTTCGAACAATATGAATTGTTTCTTTGTGAATTATTTTTAAAATTTTTTCAATCGAATTCTGTTAAATTACGTCATGCATCATTCGAATGTTTATTAAGTTTAGTTAATAAACGTTTAGCACGTAAACAATTGCAACAACAACAACAACAACGAAATAAACGTATTGCTCTCTCGCCATCGGCTGCATTGAATTGTCAACAAGAAAAATTCTTTCTCAATTGTTTTCTCAGTGATAATACATTGGAAATTTTCTTACGACTTCTTTTAACACCCACGGATTCTATTGAACAACTTCGAACGATTGTTACCAATGATCATATTAATTGTTTGAAAATGCTCGGACAATTATTAGTTAAACTAGCTAATTATTTACTTCATTTATTTCAACAATTAGCAACAAAATCGATTGATGATGATCAATTTTTAAGTTTCGTTAACGAACGAACACGTTCATTCCTACGATTTCTTCTTCTATTAAATCAACATCCATTTCATTTACTATCATTGAATTCTTATCAAGCATTGAATGCGTTCATTTGTCGTCAACCAACATTGTTATCCAACGAACAATTTTGTTTACAATTAGTTGAAAATCTTAAACAATCATTACATCGTGTACATTTTTCAACATCGAATGAAAATCTAACTGAAATCGATAATGATATACTAAAAAAACAATATCAACATAATCAACAATGTTATGTTTATGCGTTGTATGAGTACGATAGTGAAGAGCAGTTTTTCTGGAAATTTTTTTCACAATATCGAACTGAATTACAGAAAGTCATCAAATCATTTATTGGCATGTTTTTTCCTGATGAAAATGTGCTCGTTGAAACGAATATGTCGTGTTTAAAATCGATTCTTCAACATCTACTCGTCTTTCTTGAAACACTCGTACAACGAACACCCAATCAAACCGATCATTCACTTGCATCAAACTATTTAATTATTGAATGGGAAGCATTCTATCTTCTACTCGATCATGTTCTTTTTGTTGTTCGAAAAGAATTATTCTCTTCATCAACATTAACAATACAATCTCAACAGAAAATGGAACAACTTCTCATGACATCGACAATGACCGAACAATTTCTTCGAACATTACGATTTCTTTTGCAATTTACACCCAATCTAAGCGAACATATACACGGTCATGTACTTAATCTTCTTTCGATTATGTTTTTCATAACACAACATGAGCCAACATTAGCCATTCAAATCATTCAACGTTTATTAACAACATTTCAATTGTATCAACAACAATCGATCGCTGGTACAGGCTCGAATGAATGTGAAATTCTGCAAACACAAGCATCGAATGCATTCTTGTATTTATGCAAGAATTTCACGGTGAAAATGATCGGTTATTATTCAGAATTATTTCCATTTCTTTGTCAATTATATAAAGATGAATTTCAATTAACTCAAAATCCACTTTCAATCGCCATCGATGAATCGACATGTTCAACATTGAAATTACTCGATGCTATACAAACATTACTCTTCTATCAAATGAGTCAACAACCCAATGATCCAGCACATTTCGATGAATTTGTCGAACTTGTCAAACCAATTTATGAAACATTATTGAATTCATTAAATATCGATTCAGTCGTTTCATTTATTCAATATCTAGATTTATGTTCAAATACAAATCTTGATTTCAATCTCATCCGTTGTCGTCGACGAAATTTCATGCTTGCTTTACATTGTCTTTGTCTATTGATTCGAAATTCCAAACAGCAACAACAAAAACTAACGATTGATCTTCGAACAAAGATTGCCGTTTGTTTACGACCTATTTTCTTTGATTATATTATGAAACTCACTCAATTTTGTAATCAACTCTACGATCGACAAACAAATCCATTCTATGAAAATCTCAAAATGAATTTAACTTACAGTGAAACAGAAAAACAATTGTATCTTGGCACATATGAAAGTAATAATACGGCTAAAACAACGATAACATCATCGACAATGACAACATCATCGAGTCAACCTGTAAGTTTCGTTCGTTTTCAATCGACATCCATCGGCACCATCATCGATGATCAACGTTTACGCGATTATCTTCATCGATTATTCGATATTTGCTATCAAATCAATGGCATGTTTTTTGCACATGATATTGATTTGTATCATTTGAAAATCAATGATAATTATTTTCTAACAACATTTCTACAAAAAATACTTTTCGAAAATTTTCAAACATTACCATCATTTCGTTTACGTATTGTTCTACGACATTTATGTCGATCGTTTGTCGAACATTATTGTTCGTCGGTAACAATCGATAAAGAAACAATCAATGAATTATTTTTGACATTTTTGGATGTTTTTCTTCCGTATATTCAACAACGTTTGACAACAATGTGGACAAATCTGTTAACAACAACGATCGATTATCAGCAAGGTGAATGTTCCGATGAAGTTATTGAAGAATGCGTTTGTGTTCTATTAACACGAGATTTTGTTGATATAATTCGGTTTTTTATCTATAAAGCAACGCATACAAATCCAACAAATGTCAATTCAAAATCGAAAAAAGCTAAAATTGTCAATGGTCGTACGCAAACAGAAAGTATGTGCGAAGAAACGGATGCAATTGATGAATGGGATGAGCAATGTCTCAATGTGAATATAAGTAATAAATTATTAAATGGTACACAAGAGAAAATGGACTACAGTGATTTATTTACGTATATGATAAAAATGTCTCGACAAAATTCACCACTTGCATTACGTTTATTTTCTTATGTGATCAAGATTTTATTTGAATGTTTAACATTTCCTGATGCTTATTGTGTCAATCGTTTTCTTCCTTTAATTCTTCCATTAACGAAATTATATACGGATATAATTGATAAACATGTGAATTCATCGGAATTGTTCGATGTTAAATTTCTTTTTCAATGTTTATTGAAAGGTCTCGAACGACACAATGAAAACGAAGGTGTCAACACGAATATGATCTCATTAATAGGTCATATCTATGAATTGTGGTATAATCAATATCAAAATCAACTCGATCTTGTACTTCATCAAACAATTCCACAGTTAAATTTAGAATTACTAAATACATTCAAATCACGTTTAGTATCAAATAATAATGCTCTCAATGAACAGCAACGTAAATCTCAGCAATTAACTGAACGTGAACGACGTGATACAATTAAGAATTTGCTCAATCCAATTCTAATATCACCATTAACAAGTAGTAATAAAAAAGAAGGGTTCAATTCCAAAGGTCCGACAATCATTACAACAATTTAACCAAAGAAAAAGATAAATAAATAAAACTGAAGTTTTTCTTTCGCAGGGCGCGTGTAACAGTTGTATGTTTTTCTTTTCTCTTCTTTTCTTTCTTTTTTTGATCTAGTCGTCTCAGGCAGTAACAGCAATTGTTTCTGTTTCCTATTGAAAAAAGAAAAGAACTGGGATCTATTCCGCAAGCTTTCGTTTTCTTTTGTATTTTAGCTAACTGAAGCTATTATCACTATTGAGTTGATTTGTTTATTTTCTTTCGTTTTGTTTTTTTTCTCTCTCTCTCTTGTTTTCACACTTTTTGTTTTGTTTTGTTTTGTTTTTCTCTTTTTGTTCGTTGTTATTATTTCTGTTATTGCTTGTTTTTGTTTCTCCTTTTCTTTTCTCTATAACACATACGCATATATTTATATGTTAAATAAAACTTTTGAAGAGGTTCTAAGTTATATACAGAAAATGAGACATTTATTGAAATGAAAATAATCACTTCCAGTTAAATTTCAATTGACTATCAGCATTATGCGTATCTGGTTTTGTTTTAGGATTTTGTTTTGTTGAAAAAATTAGAACTTGATAACGTTCTTGTTGAATTTCGGCATAGTGTTGACTGTCATCAACTGAGAAACCAAATTTCTGGTTTTCACCAATGATAATATGAAAATGATCGTCAACATAATATTTTGCAAGTTCTTTATGCATATAGTCAATAACATCAGCATACGTGCCCATCATCGAAGGAAACGATTGACTTGTTCGAAAAGCAATATTAACTAATCGTTCGCAATCATTGCCAAATTTCATTTCACTTGCAGTTATAAGTACCGCTCGAGGAGTTTTATCTGATGTCAATTGTTCAAATGAACGTCCTTTTGGCTTTGCACTCTTATTTTTCTTACTTCTTGAAATACCACCTGCAATTTCAACACCTGCTTGTATTAAATACAAAATACCGATTATGCCATATGCAATTAAATCACCAGCGTCACCAGCCATTCTTTTTTTAATATTTTTATGAATTCAATGAAAGAAAAAAAGCAGCAACACATTTTATATTTGTTTCGAAGGCCTTTTATCAGCTTGTGGTTATAGTGACTCATGTACACAAGGCGAATGTCATGAAGATTGATACGACAGTATAAATCATGAGTCATGCTTTGATTGTACATGTAACATTTAGTTCATTCTCTTTCTTTTCCTATCGCATACGAATGCAAAAGAGGACGTACTACTTTCTTTTTTTTATGATTCAAGGAATTCAGCTGGACTTTGACACAAGTTTTTTTTTCTATTCTTCCAATATATTTAGTTGAACGATAGTTTAAACGTACTTGTCGCATACCATATGATTACAACCTAAAGATTCTTCTTATCATCGCATTGTTCTTATCAATTCTCTTGCATCTCACATGTTTTATTTAATATAAATCGAAATAAAATAAATAGTTGTCAAGTCTTTTTTTTGTTCTTGCTTGTTGTTAATGACATCGAATACATCATCAAAACGATGGGCACAAAATGTTTGTTTCATACTGATCGCTATTATGAATCTAAGTGCATGGATTGATTTGCAAGGTCTATTCGTTGAAATTCCTCTTATCGTTCCTTTTACGCCTGAACGATGGACTCTACCATCGATTGCAGCTATCTTTGTCTGTGCAGCTAATATTATACCAATAATAGTTGTTGTTCTACGTTGGCATAAAGGAAATCGTTTCTCTGAAATTCCTTATATCTATTTAATTATTATCGTTGGTGTTGTTGCTTGTTTTGTTCTAGCACTTTTTTGGAATAAGACTGTATTTATATTTGGTAGCCAACGAAGTTTATGGTTACTATTGAGTATCTTTGTTCTTTCGATGCTTGATTGTACATCATCATTAGTTTTCTTCGATTATATGAAACGATTTCGTGCTCGATATTTAAATGCTGCTTTTCTAGGTGAAGCATTAACATCTGTTATTCCGACGATGCTCATTCTTTTGCAAGGTGTTGCAGGTGAAACAATATGTATTCCAACGAATAATGGTACAACGTTCGAACCTCATTATACAGAACCACGTTTTAGTGTACGAATGTTTATGTTTTGCATCGGTGGTATTATCGTTTCATCATTGATTGCATTTGTTCTTTTACGTTGGACAAATATCATCGAGTTAGCTGATGCAGCCGAACAAGTCGAAAATCTATCCGATGATATTCGGGACAAACGATTAACATTGCACGCAATTTGTGAAGAGAATATACCAATGGTAGAACAAATTATATCACAAGCACCGGCAAAATCTACTTCTTCAATGTCTCGATCGACTTTTATTTGTTTTCTAACGGTTAATACAATTAATTCAATCATTTCATTCGGTTGTTTACCATCGTTAAGTACTTATGCTTTACTACCATTCGGTCAGAAAGCATTCTACTATTGGAGTGTTTTAATACCTCTAGCATATCCGATTTCATTACTCATCAGTCTTCAATGGAAATCTCCATCGAATCGAATGATTGCATTGAAATCGATCTTGAATTGGATTCTATCCGGATTTATCTTTCAAATTGCGATGCAAAGTCCATGTCCATGGTTAGCTGATTCGATTCAAGGTGCTTGTATGATCATTTCAGTTTGGTTTATCATGTCAGTTATTAGTGGTCTTCTACGAATTTCTATCGGCAATCGTATTAAACGAGAATGGAATGGTGATGAAGGCATGTTCTATTTCGGTGGTACTGTTCAATTAGGTCTCTTTCTTGGCACAATACCGACCTATCTATTGATAAATGTATTCGGCCTTTTTGTCGATCGAAAACCATGTCAAACCTATTGTTAGCAAAAAATATTAAATATATAGATGTCGCTCATAAACATTGTCGTACATATGTGTATGTAAACTATTTTGAAGTCTTATGTTCGTTTTTAATGGTAAACTACTCCAATCTATGTGTAGTGAAAAGCTTTTTTATTAGTACAAACTTGTGTTGTTGCGTTTATTTTTCCTTTGATTTCAAACGATGAACAAACTTCTTCTAACAGCACGTTTGATTCATCCTCAAATCTATCAACAACAACAAACATATTTTTCTACAACACCAATTCTTCATAGTTGGTTCGTTAAATTAACTAATGTAACACAAGTCAATACCGAAGCCGGTGTGCCAAAACATACACGAAAACGAAACTATCCATTGACTTGTACGAACGAACTTCTCATTTTCGAATGACATAAAACTAACTCTATTCAGATTAGATGAACAACGACAATTTCCCAAACTAATCGGTCATACAAAATCATGGAATACATTCAATACATCGAATTTACGCGATGGTAAACGTAAAGCTGAGATCGTATCCGATGATCTATTTATTCGTCAGTTTATCTATGGTACATGGCATTCATTGTTTGCATCGGAAGTTATCATCAAACGTCGACATAACATGATCATTCTCAGTGGACTCGTTACGCGAACGATTCATCCACGTCGAATGTACTTTTTAATCGGTTATACCGAGGAAATTCTTTCAGCTCTTTTGAAAACACCCGTCAAAATGGAAATACAAACGATAGAGAATAAAGATGATGTCATTTTTACTTATTGGTAGAAAAAGAAAACTACTTTGTTTAGCACTTTGTTTTTTGTTTTTTTTCTACTTCGAAATAGGATTAAAAAAAATAAAACGATGTTTGTTTACTTGTTATTTCAGATATGGCCATGCAATTCTGTAATAAACGTGTCACACAAGTGACAACGAATTTACTTAGACAATTGGCTAAACCCGTACCGATGGTAGTCGAAGATGATCATCATGGTGGCGATGATGCACATATTGCCGTACCAAAAACAGCAACACCTTTGACAGTTACATCGATGAATAAGTTCTTGTTGAAAGGAAATGCATCGATTACAACAGGTCTCAACAGTACGTGTAGAACAAACAAACAAAAAAAGAAGCGAGACTTTTTTTTCTTATCTATTTCGTTTTTTCAGCTACAACGAGTGTTCGTCATGCTCATACGGATATTCAAGTACCGAATTTCGATTATTATCGTCGAAAAGGACGTCTCGATCCCTCGAAATCCTATCGAGAATCGGCCGATGCGACATCACCCTACTCATACTTAGCACCATTAGGTAAAACTTGACTTTCAACAATCCTATAGAAAACTTTGTCCATTGAAGGTATGGCGGTAACATCGGCTTATATGGCAAAATATATCGTTCGTGATATAGCTGCGTATGTCGGTCCAGCTAAAGACGTTATGTCACTTGCCAAAGTTGAAATCAGTCTCGATAATGTTCCTGAAGGCAAGAACGCCGTTTTCGAATGGCGTAACAAGCCGATCTTTGTTCGACATCGAACACCCGACGAAATCGCTCGAGAAGAAGGCGTCAATGTTAGTCAACTACGTCATCCTCAAAGTGATTCCGAACGTGTGAAAAAACCCGAATGGTTAATTGTCATTGGCATTTGTACACATCTTGGCTGTATTCCGATTGCCAATGCTGGTGATTTCGGAGGCTATTATTGTCCATGTCACGGTTCACATTATGATGCATCCGGACGTGTACGTAAAGGTCCGGCACCACTTAATCTTGATGTTCCTCAATATGTATTCAAAGATGACAGTACTATTGTCATTGGTTAGAAAATAAAACAAACATAGACTCACACACACACTATTCTTCAAAACCCGTTCCTTCTACGATTTTCTTTTCTTGATGGACTTTAGTTTATTACATCAGTTTTTTGATTTTTTCTTTCTTCTTTTTGTTTGCATTCATACAAAGATAAAATCAATTTTTTTTATTTCTTTGTTCTTCTTATTATATTTTCATTTTGAATTAACAGAAAAAAGATATAAGGAAGAAGAGAGAGAGAGTGAGAGATGTTTAACCGTAGTAAAGAATACCATTTAGATTTTGTTTAAGTACAAGAACGAGACCTTCTTGATTGATATCATATTTCCATAGAACATATTCATGATTTTTTCTCGCAATCTGAACATAATGATTAACTGCACGAAATAGTTCTTTTAATTTCGGATCATCAGCAGCTTCGGCTAATTCTTTAAGTTTAAGTAGTTTTTCATTTGTAACTAACGAGAAACTACCATTCGGTAGTAGTTCATCATCAGATCGCTTGTATTGTTCGATATCATCGTTGATTACAGGTGTGCCAAATAGACAGGCAATATGTGCAGTTAAAACCAAAGTTGTAAAAACAAAAATTAAATTCTACGAAAGACAAAAAAAGAACATCCTCTATACCTATTTTATGACTTAATGAACTTACACGCATCGTTTGTCTTAAACAGATCTATGTATATAAAAGAATGCAAACGGGGAGTAATGAAAATGATTCTGCGATGTTCAGTCTAGATTTATATACACATAAATTTGACCTACTTGGAAGTTAATTATTTCTTTGCAAAGACGTCACTAGTGAAATGAAAGAAGATAACGCCCTCTCTTTTAGTTACTTCTATCATATGTCAGAAACATATTTATAGATTAAACATAATCTGTAGGTATCGGTTCGTTGTGAAGCATCCAAGTATGTTTTATATTTAGTTACTATCAAATGACTTTATGTTCAGTTTCATTGAGTATAAAATAATAACGAGATGTCCTATTGTATCAAACAAGATAAACCGTACCTTTGGAAAGTTTATCTCTTAAAGATAAAGAAAAAAAAGCGACATTCATTTCTCGATGAAATTACATTGTGAACTTGTCGTATTTTTAACTTTTCTGTTCATTCATGATTCTTGTGAAACAGTTTTGAGCATATCTGTTGATGATTACGGTGCCTATCCGAATGATAATCTTGATGATACGCATGCTATTCAATCTGCTATTAATCATGCACGATTAAATTCCGTAGTTACATTTGGTTTTGGTACATACAATCTTTCATCAGCCGTAAACATTGACAATGCTCAGAATTTAATCATCACAGGACAGGGAATTGATAAAACTTTTCTAATTGGAAATGTACCGACATCGATTTTTTCGATTCAATCAGGTCAAAATTTAACAATATCACATCTATCGATTGATTTCGACCCACTTCCATTTACTGCTGGTTACGTTCTGAATGTTACTCATACCTATTTAGATTTACAAGTCGTTTCACCACATCAAACCGATGTTAACCGATCAGTTGGCGCAATTCTACGTTATGATCCAATCGCTATGCGACCAGCATTTGGTTCTAAGACCTACGAAATCTATCAAACATTACCTCAAAATTCAACAACAACTCTTGTTTCTCCGGGCATCTTACGAATTCCATTAAATTATGCAACGCAATTTCTTCCGGGCGATGCAATTGTTGCTCGATATGGCAGTCAAAATCATGTTATTGGAGGCAGTGATGCCGAAGATTTAACAATCGATTCAATTAATATCTATACATCATGGTGTATGGGCTGTGCAATTACACGAGCGAAACGTTTGACTATTCGAAATTATCACGTACTTCGACGAGATCAACGTTGGCTGAGTACAATTGCTGATTGTTTGAATTTTTTACATAGTGAAGAATATGTTCATATCTACGATAGTAAATGTTCGTCCATGGGAGATGATGGTCTTAATATCGGTGATATGATTTTTTCTGTTCAAGAAATTCTCAATTCAACATCAGTTATCATTCAAACATTTGCTTGGACGGATACATTGAATGTAGGAATTGGTATTGAACTTGAATTTAGTCATAATCAAACGCCATTTACTCCTTATACGAAAGGAAAAATCCTTTCTATTCAAGACCATGATTCCAAATCACGGATATTTACTTTTGAAAGCTCATTAAATGTGAATGTTAATGATTATGTTGTTGTTAGCAATGTGCCCAGTGTAATCATTCAAAATCTAACTATTGAAAACAATCGAGCACGCGGTATCATTCTACAGACACGAAATGCTACAGTAACAAATTCGATTTTAAATCAAACAAGTGGACCAGCTGTTCTTCTTCAACCGTCACTTTACTGGTACGCTGGACCAGGTGCAATCAATATCAGTCTTACGAAAAATCTTTTTATTAATAATAACGAAGGTATTGCAAGTGAAAAAGGTGTGATTTCTATTAGTCCCTATCCGACTCAATTGATTCCCGTTGTTAAAAATATTCAAATATCTTCTTCAACATTTCGACCGGGCTTGTACAGTCAAGCACTTGTTCAATCTTTTAACGGTGAAAACATATTCTTCTCACAGAATTACATCGAAACAAACAATTCCAGTCCATTGATCAACATTTGTAATACACAAACTTTCACTGCATCGAATAATACGCTCGTCAATACTCAAACAAACATCACCGATTATTATATCTTCGATACAATTAAACCGTGTTCGAGAAATTTCAGTAGTCTCATTGACATACCACCTTCAGCTTTTAATTCTTCATTTCCTCCTCCTGTTTAACTTGTCAATGTTTAATAAGAACGCCTTCTTATCTGACAGACAGATAGAGTTTCGAATTCAACACCTTTGCCTTTGAGAGAAAAAAAATCCAAATTTATTCTTTGAAATCATTGAACTAGCGGCGTCGCAATGAGCGCAATGTTTTCCAATGTGATATTTTTCGATGCATAGACTTTCAACCGAGCATCGAATGCATTCTTTTTCAAATAATCCACACGTCCCCAATCAAGAATTCGTTTGGCTTTCAAGCCAATTTGTTCTTGTTGTTCAATAGAAAACAAACGTTGTTTCGAATAATTCGATCGGTCAATTGGAATTGAATATGGCGTTTGAAACGAGACTCCATCTAACAAAAAAACAAATCTTTTAAAAGTCTAAGAAATTCAATTGATCTATCTACCGAAAGTCGATCGTTTTTGTTCTTCGGGTAAACGATGTCGATTTTCACTCGTACACCAAGATGTCAGCGTTCGTATCAATGAGAAATCTTTGGGTGTAAGATGATTTTCATAGAAAAACTCTTTGCCAACATATTCATTCCACATCAATCGATGATGACAACAAAGTGCAATGATAATTGCTTGAACTTTGTTCGTATTTTTGGCGCCATCAATCGCACAACGCAATGCAAGATCAGTTGCACCACCACATAAATGTTTGCTAATGACAATGATTTGTTTTTGTTCGTCGGACGAGCGAATTGAAGGCAATTCGGACAGATAAAAATCTCGAATGTCAAGTCGATAACGTTCGAATTTCGGCCCGTGATGTTCGAGACGATGATGAGCATCGAAACGATACCGTTGATGATCACGTTCGATGAGAACAAACTCAATGTTTGCCTCGTGTTTTAAACAGGCATGGAGTTCGTGAGATAATTGTCCTCGTCCTGCGCCCATTTCGATGAAACATGTGTTACCATGAAGAAGATTGAGTTCGACAACTTGATGAATGATCGAACCGATTTGTTCTAAATGTTTTCGAGAACGATTGCCGAGTTCATCGAGATTTTTCTCAGCTAGATAACATTGAGGATTGTTGGGAGTTGTTTCTAAGGGTTGCCGAACGAATGTTTCGTAGATTTTGTCCATTCGAAGAATGAATTCTTGAAGTTCACTGTCGGATATATCCTGAAGAACAGTCGGATAATCGTCGTGATTTTCACATTCGAGTCCTGAATTACAATTTGGACGGTGAAATGGACCGAGAATAACTAAACGTTGATTACATTTATGTAAATGACGTTTGAGATCATGAGGTGCAATCGAATGTAATGGATTTAGTGGACATGGAATACGAAGAGTTTGTTTTGTTGCCTAAGCAAACAAACAGTTTGTTAGTTAATTTCGTTGTTGATTTTACTTCATCTAAATCGGGATCGTGAAGAATATGTTCCATGCAATATGTTGACAAATGAGTTGATGGAAACATTTTGCATTGTCGTTGTTTCCGTGGACAGATATATTGGCATGGATTCAGAGATTTTTCGTCGGTCATTATATCTAAAAATGATGCATTCACTTTTTCGTTTCGATATATTATGTATGTACGTTTTTTATTGGTTAGAGAATCCGTCAATCATATACCTAAAATTATATACCCATAAACGGAAAAATTACGCACGAATACAGATAATCGTATGGATTCTTCAAATCTACTGAGACTTATTTCACTAAATTATATAAGCAAAACTTTTGAATTTTACCAATACTCATGAATCAAATCAAATGATGATTACAATTTAATCGTAGTTCTCCCTCATTTTTATTTGAAAAATCAAGATGTTTTAGACGAAGAATTTAATCAGTTTTTAACATAAAAATTATGTAATCCATAAACGGCTAAATTATGGACGGATACAGATAATCGTATGGACTCTTCAAATCCACTGAGCTATAGAGGACTAGAGAAAATACACACCATGTTTCCATTTTACCAACATTCATCAATACTATGTAATAAGCTGTGATCACAGCCCATAAGTATTTAATAAAGATTTGTATACACCGAAGTCAAACAATAAATAGCAAACTATGATGTTACTTCGTATTCACAAAAAAAGCATTTACCAACAAACTATTGCCCTCATTTTCTATAGAATCCTATGACTACGAGTTTCCGATATGACTTTTAGAGATGTTTCTTTTTAATCATGAATATATATTTTCAAAACAAAGATTTCTATTTTATTCATTATCACTGTCGGTTTGTTTTTGCATCTGACTCTAAAAAGAAACATTATTTCTCAACAATCAGAAATTCAAAGAATTCTTATACCGCGAGTACATTAGCTAATTTATTTATATCTCGATCTCTCGAAATATCGGCTATATCTTTTGGCATAGCATATTGTGTATAACTGTTCGGTTTGATTCCATTTTGAGATGTAATAAATCGAAATTCTGGTTTATTCGGATTCGTAATCTGAAGCAATTCAGGCCAATCGAATAATAAACTGTCAGTCATCGGTCCCCAAGGATTAAAATCAATGATATATAATTTATTCTAGATAAACAAATGAATTCAGCACGAGATCGATACACGAATGACACTTACAGCATCTTTTCGATAGATATCAACAACAAAATCTTTCGATAAGAATTTATTTTGAATATGATTTGTAAAAAATTCGATAAGATTTCGTTGAATTTCATCAGCTGAATGATGAATAAACTCATAATAATTTTCACTATCACGTTGACTGATTGCTAAAAGAAATTAAGTTGTTTTTTTTTTTCGTCTTTCAAAATAAACAAACCAATGATTTGATTATTTCGAACAAAACATCGATATTCTTTCGATGGTTGCAATGCTGACCATTGTCTCAAAACGAGTACATAGGAAATCGTCGGTAATAAATCGGCATTTTCATCGTGACAAAATTTAAATCTAACAAAACTCGATTTCAGCATTCGTATTCAAAAATTCACTGACACATACGGTTCACAAAGATCATGTGTGATAAAATCCGAACTTTTTAATAAGAGAAATATATCAGCGAGATTCGTGCATTTCAACCGATTGTCACTGATTACCCACCGAGCATCCTATCCAATTAATTGAATAATGAAAGAGAGAGAAAAAAACGAGGTTTCTACCTTTGGACTACTCCAATTGAGTTTGGGAAAGACGGCTTCGTACTGTTCGAGAACATCTTTGATCTGTTGTTCGAGTTCAGGAAATGAAATCTAGAGAATATCGATTTTCGAAGCTCATTTCAAATCGAAATATTTATTCGAACTTGTTTGCTTGTTTCCGAATCTTCATCGGACCACTATTTAAAACAAAAAAAAAGAATAACTTGACAATATTCAACTGATTCTCTTGCTTTATCATCATCGTCATTGTCCGAAGATGCATCTCGATTGACCTTTCTCATGTTATCCATCGCTTGATTAGCACTAGAATGCATCGAATTGAGCAAATTCTAGTAGAAATATGATCGGGAAAACCTTGTAGGAAGATAGAATTCATCAGAGCGAAGATATTCTAAGACATCATCGGTTAAATTAATGATCACACTAGAAAAATCAGATGATTTTCATTGAAAAACATTCTTTTTCAGCTACCTTTTCAATGAATGTTGTTTGAATAAGGGATACCAGCTTGGAAATGAACAATTCAAGACACCTTGAACGCTAATTTGAGGTAGTTCTGCAGTCATTTTCAATCAATTAAAGGATCTAATCTGATGATGAAATTGACCAATCGTTTTCTATTGGTCGAAAAATTCTCCAATCCCAAAAATAAATGCAAAATCTCTAAAAAAACATCTTTGATTTCAATTGAAAAAATTGTCAAGAAAATTTTTATTTAATTGAAAAAAATACTTTCTATTCATCGATGAAAATACAGCAATCATTCGCTCCCAACAAGACCCATCTGAATCATCCACATGTTTATCAGTCAACCTTATACTCTCTCTCTCTCTCT
>ERZ778019.1039-NODE-1039-length-42512-cov-12.534117_pt1 | contig 42512 bp, 42 predicted proteins | sample MGYA00375749_ERZ778019 | MGnify/ENA primary metagenome ERZ778019 (study PRJEB29350, sample SAMN05389821) | bioreactor metagenome | isolation source: Ammonium sulfate bioreactor | place: South Africa: University of Cape Town | collected 2014-03-17 ... | reverse complement strand
GTTGTTGATGTATGTGTAATGGAATTATTCGAATGTCGTTCTTCTTGTTCAACATGAACAGTTGATTCAAGAAACCAGACCGGTGTTGGTTTAGGCTCGTAGGGAACTTTCTTATTGGCTGCTTTCATTTTCGCCGAGATCGGTTGAGTCGCCGCAACTTCGGCTGTTGATTGAACTGGTTTCGATGGTTTTTTACCTGGTTTACCAGGTCCACGTGATGAACCAATAAGTGAATCTGTATTACTTGTTTCATCGATATCCATCGATGCATAATGATCATCCTCATCATCTCGTTCAATCAAAACATCAATATTATGATTAATCGTTGCCGTTCGATCGAAAACAGTCGATGCATGCGAACGATGCGATGTTCCCGATGGTAACGAACCGGTATTCGTATGATGATTGCCAACTGATGATAGCGAATTACCATTAACTGTTGCTGAACCAGCTGAATGTTGTTCTTCTTTTTTTAAATCATCAATTTCATGTAAAATGTCAAACAGTGGTTTCATTTGTTCATTATACAAACTAACGTTCACGATTTGTGCTGGTTCAGCTGTTGTTTCTTTCGTTTCATTATCTTCGTGAACAAAATCACCACATAATGAACATATCAATGCATCTTGTGCTATATCGTATAATTTGCCAACATCATATTCAGTATATTCTTTTTCACATTTAATACATTTATATTTCGATTCTTTGTATGTTTGTTGTCGTTCTAAATTCTCGACGTAAATTAACATTTGAATTAAACGATATTTAACAACATTAACAAATCTTGTCGTATCGATTCGAAAATAGTAGAGATCTTTTTTGCCTTGACCGCCATTGTTATTTTTCAATTCAAGATGATGATCTTCGATAATAATTTTATCATGTTTAAATTTTGAAATATAACTTCGAATTTTATTCGGATCCAGATTTAATAATTTAGCTAATTCACCTTGTTCAATCCTATCGTGTTGATAAATATATTCAATAACAAGAGATTCAGGTATATCATAAAATGTACGCATAACTTTGCGAATCAAATTACGATACGGAAAATCCATGTCGAATCCTAAACAAATCAATCAATGAGAAAAATCAAATAACAAAAAGGAAAACGTTCGTTCGAATGAACATCATCATATGTGAGTTGACAAGACGAGCTTATATACAAACGAAGAAAAGATAGATTGCGTGACAATCAATGATGAATTTGGCTATCGATTGTAGCGACCGATGAAATAGAATAGGACGATCGTTTTTTAAAATCATATTTCGAGAGAAATTCTTCGTTTTAATCTTGTAAACATCGATGAAATATATATGAAAATGATTTTCTAATGATGTCACTACATTCAACGGTATTGTCGAAACAAAAAGAAAGTAGATCGTCTCTTTACATTTCTTGATCTATCTATGTCATTCGAACAAAGCTTATTTACAATTATGTTTTTGGTTTCTACTTCTTCTTCGTTTTTTTTTAGAATTAATTTAAAAGAAAAGAAAAGTTTTCTCATCGATTGGCATATCTGTTTTTCGTACCGGTTTATTCAAACAAACAAATCTCTCCTTTACGTGTGTGTCTTTCTCTCTGTTTTTGCTTGCTTTTTATTTCTTGATCATGTCTTCTTCTACACGAACAAATACACGAACAACATCAAATAGTAAATCAACATCTTTAAATCCTCATCAAACAAATGGTTCGAGCAATTCTTATGATATCAATGAGGCAACATATCCAGCAGCAGGCAATAGTTCCAAGTAGGAATTCAATTTATCATCGAAAAATCGGCAAATTCATTTGTTCGAATAGATTTGATCCAAGTGAATCACGATCGAATTTAGTGAGAAATGTTTCCCAGTACGATGGAATCTATCGAAATGCTCGATTTATTCACGCAATAAGTACAGGTTTAATTGTAAGTCACCAAACAAACAAAAAAGAGAATCTATAATTTGTGTGTGTATGTGTAGGGTCAACAAGTTGTTGTACAAACCAATGATCGTCAACGATTTCATGGCGTACTTGAAACACTCTCACCGAATGCCGATGTTGTCCTAACTGTTTCACATCGATTAGATAATAATAATAATAATGATATAATCAATTCACCAACATTACCTCTCGATCTTGTCGATACAATCGATAGTTCAACTCAAACATTTGAATTACATAAACGTATTATTAAAGCATCAAATATTGTCGAATTAATTGCCGTGGATATCGATCTATCAAATAGTGCCAAATGTAAATCTTTTTTTTTTCTATGAATATACTGATGATGATATTTTGTGAATTTAGGTTTATTAGATGAAACTCCTAAAGTCAGTCAATTAGAAGATGATCGTTTTAGTCGTATGCAACATTTTTATGGTTCGGATGATATTGATCCGGAAACATTAGAAGATCTTGAACCTGGAAATGATGGCAAAGTAATTTTTTCGACAAGAAGTCAAATAGGAAATTCGTATTATTTTTGTTTTCGTTAATTCGTTTCAGGCAGGTTTTGATCCTGAAGATATGTTTCATACGAATCGAGAAAAATTTAATACAACTACAGATTTTGATGAGAACAAATACACGTATGTACAAATAAAATCTCGGAGATTTCATTTATGAGAGTGTTATTTTTGTTATTACATCTAGAAATGTTCCTCTTCCTCAATTATCTGCAGGTCAATTAGCAGAAATTGAAAAGAAAGTTCAAGAAATCGAACGTAGAGGTCCAACAGAAGATATCGATGAAGATGATGCAGGTAGACAGAAAAAAAAGAACACTATTTTTCTTCAAATATCATTGTTTTTTAAAAGGCGTCAAACGTCCAAAAGAAAATTCGAATCTCGTTGATGGAAATAGTAATACAAAAACTAGTCGTTCAAATCGAAATGACGTTCGTATTGATCCAGATTACAATTCTTCAAAGTAAATCGATGAGCAAACGCATTTCGTCATCATAGATTTTCATTTCATTTGAAGTAGACGTGGAAATATCCATGAACAACATTCGACAAGCAATACGAATCGTCGTGGCGGCGGAATGAATCCCAAACAGATTCAATACAATTCAGCAACTAATCGTCAACAATATAACAATCGTAATCAACGAAATGCTCGTTATACAGATAATCCATCGTCGTACGAACAACGAGATTTAACTTTACAAACAACAAATGAAGAGCCAATACGTAATCAACGAATGAATAGTGGCAATTTCTCTCAAGGACAAACGTCGGGACCAACAAGTCCGTCGGGAACAGTTTCAGGTCGAACGTTTCATTCGAATACTCATCGATCGACAGTCGGCAATCGAAATTCACCGGGACCGTATGCAGGTAATTCGTCGTCGAGAAAGAACTCAATGTCAAACACAACATCACCACCTAATCAACAAACAGGACCAAATAATAAAATGACGAGAAAACAATCGATTCGTAAGAGAAAATATCGCATTTTGATAATCAATTAAAAAAATTTTTTTTTTGAAGATGAACAACAGCAATCATTGAATGACGAACAAGATCAACAAAGAAATCCTAATGCAGTTCATCGTCCATCACAATTACAAACGAAACAAACATCAGCATCGTCGACGAATAATTCGACTTCATCAGCATTGGGACATGCAAATCAAGAAGATAATTCATCTAGTCATGATACAACTCACTCAATGTAAAAATAAAATATTTCATTACAACATCGACCCAGTTTATATTTATTCTAGTTCACCGAATTTAGCAAAAGCGAATGGAAGCTTGAATCCAGATGCCGATGAATTCGTGCCCGTTTTTTCAGTAGATTATTTCATTTTCGAAATAACAACAACAACTTTAATTGTCTGTTTGTTCTCTCTTTTTAGCGAGAAAGTAGTTCACGTCCAGAATCACGTGGTGGTTCAACTACAAGTTCAATGTCGACAAATACTTTTAATCCACATACTCATCCGCAAACACTTCATTCTCTTCATCCTCAACATCCAACACCACCAGTTATTCCAATTACTCATTCGCCCAATCCAACTGCCATATATCCACAATACTATCCAACACAATACACGAATTTAACACCATTTATTAATCCTACGACACAGCCGATGACTGTCGGTGTTATGGGCGCACCAATTATACCATCACAACCGTTGGCTAGCTCAGGAGCTAATACAAGTAATTCGAATAATGGTGGTTCGAGTGGAATGACAACACCGAATAGTTCAGTCAGTGGTGGTCCAACTTATAAAGGTACAAACAATGGCAATAATAATCAATCACAAAATGCAGGAGAAAATACGAATAATACAGGAGCACCGAATGTACAATCAAAGAAAGCTGTTGTTTCAGTGCAACGTGCGGAACAACCCAGTACTCCTCAGCCGATACCTGGTGCTGCACAAATGGTCTATCCTGCTGCTCCAATTCGTTTTTATGCACCCGAATATTCTGCTGCTCAACAAGGAACTCCGACACCAATGGGAATACCACAACTTCCACTTTTTTATTCCGTTAATCCAAGTTTGATTCCAACAAATGCTGGTGTTGGTCAACCACAAAATATAATGATTCCAGCAGGTGCCTCTCCTGCAGGAGGTGTTGCGACAGGTTTACCTACTATTCACTATCCAGGCATATACGCAGGTAAAATTCAAAAATAAATTCTTCTTCTTTATGTTTGTTTTTTCTAATTTTTGATAGATCCCCGTATGTACAATTTGTACGCATCTGCAGCAATGAATCAAAACTGGCAATTATCTCGTTCACCTCCTCAACAACAACAACAACAACAACAACAACAACAACAACAACAGCAGCAGCAGCAACAGCAAACACAAGGAACAGAACAACGTAATTTTGATAATAATCAAAATATTCCAAATCAACAAACTTCATCAACTGGTGCTTCAAATGCTGGTGGTAATCGACCAACGTCTGGCTCAGGTCAAACCGGTACTCTAAATAGTGGTAATGGTCCTACAATTGCACCACAGTACGTATTAAATGGTGCTATTCCTACTCCTTATCATTACGGAACACATGCAGCATGGATACATGCTCCTCAACAACTCTCATCATCTCAAGGTAGTTTACCTCAACATATCAATACTGCGTATAATGTTATATATGATCCAACTCAACAAATTCCACAACAACAACCAACCTATGTTCAAGCGAATGCATACGATCCGTCAGTTTATTATGCTCAACAATCTCAACAACCGCAATCACAACAACAACAGCAACAACAGCAACAGCAAACAGTGGAAACAATGCAACAGGGCAATTATCATCGTTAAACCAAGAACCGTTCTCTCTTTTTTTTCTCTCTCTCTCTATTAAAACATGTATGAGTATGTCTTTATTTTTCTCATTCGAATTCTTGTTTTTTTTTTGCTCTTTTCTTTCATCAGAACTGTCCAACTATGTTTGTCTTATCTAATTTTTTTCTCTTTTTCTTCTATGATACCAGTGTTTCAAACAAGTTACCGTTTCTTTTCTCTTGTCATTTACACAACAATGAAAAAACAGCTAGTTTCTTCTATGCAGAAAAAGAACAAAATATTTTGACGAAACATACTTCAAAGTTTAATAAATTATTGCTCCTGTTCAACGGATTTTTAGACAACAAAAGAAAAACAAAGCACAATTTTTATTCAAATACTAAAAATATCGTAAAAAAAAGAGAAACATGATACAGATATTATTGACTCGTACGTATGTATTCAAGAAGATTTTCCCGATTGTAAATAGAGTGATGATCGTTTTATATCTCCATTTCGAAGTGCTTGTCGAGCATCATTTGCTGTTATAGCACATATAGCTGCGCCGATTCCTGAACCTAAAACAATATTTCGAAAAAGAAACTCATATCCGAAATCTCGAATAGAAATAATCTACCATCAGCACTGATTCGTAATTCATAATTGAGTAAAACAGGTGCCAAGATTTTTAAATGCCGTTGAATGACCATGTTAAATCGAGGATGAAAACGATAGAGACTACCGTCAATACCAATGCAAATCTTTTCCATTGAATTCTTTCGATTTTCATGTAATCGTTTCATTAGTACAGCAATAGCTGCAGCAGTGAGCATCGCTGCTCGTCTGAACATAACCAATATTCAATACCGAATGAATATTTTGCTTTGTCTACCTTGATATAAGCCGACAAGTGTAGGAAATAATAGCACAATCAGCGTTAGTTGCATATTCAAGACCGAGCTTTTTGAGAACATTTCGTGTATTAGCAAATGTACGTCCTGTATCGAGTTCAATTTCTGATATATGACTTGTTTGTAACATGTAGAGAGCATGAAACGGTGAATAGTAACGATAGGATTGTTGATGATCACGATGTGTTTTGAGAAGAATACCTTGATTAATTAATTGAGCGAGAACTTCAGCAGCTAAACGACCCATATACATTCCAGAAATGAGCTTTTCAAAGATGTGTACACCGGGATTATTTGACATTTTATCAATTTCACGATCGAATTCTGTAACTAACATATCCAGACAACCTCCTTCACCTAAATTATCATTCAAAAACTAAAGAAAAATTCCCTTTTTTGCAATACCAAGTGCTCCCCATTCTGTATTCACAATCATTTCTGTTGCATCTGTCGGTAGTATAGATCGATCTGGGATTGTATGAATTTTATTAATATCTTCGAAATAACATGCATTAGTACCAGTGCCTACATCATATCGATATAGAAATGATACAATCAAAACATATGACTAACCAAGAATAACACCAACTCGACAAGTATTTTCTCGATAGGCTAAAAAGAGAAATGTTTAGAGATTAGCTGTTTATCTATCTTTTGAACATACCACAAGCCATGAGAGTTCCAACAGTATCATTAATCAATGCTGTTATTTTGATTTTTAATTCTTTTTGATAGATAATTTGTTGTAATTTTTCAACGACATCTTGTCCAATAAGATCAGACAAAGCCCAACCTTTCGATGGTGTTAAAAACTTGCCTTTATTCAAAGCAATTTGTTCACAAGCAAAACTAAATGTAAAACCAAGTACATAATGCAAATTGAGATCAAGTTTATTTCGTATCATGAATTGTTTTAGAACATCGGCGATGAATTCAAATAAATCTTCGGCTAGAATCTTTTTCGAATCGGGCACGATATGTGCTTCGGAAATGACTTCTGGTTCTTTCGTCGGATGAATTTTAACTAATAATGTCCGAAAATTCGTCCCGCCAAGATCAAGTGCTAAGATTTCTCCTTCTTCGTTCTTTGTCGGTAGATTTGTTACAAATGTTGGTAACATCTTAAGATCACTTTGATCTCGTGTTTCACGATTAAGACCTAATTGACAATGTTTTTCCATGACTGTCATAACATGAGCTAATGTTTCGACGGTTATATGAAATGGACTTGTTATACGCATTAATTCAGTATAATCTTCTGACGAGATTGTGTTCATATTTACTTGTAAAATTGATGTAATGTTCTCTTCGACAGGATCATGAAGTAATCCATCGAAATTTGAATCACGTGTTACAACTTCTTTGCCTGCTTGAGATACGAAACGTGCGCTTCGTGTTTGTACAGGTGCAGAATCTTTCTGCTGACTTGAAAATAAATTATCCCAACATTGTCGAAAACAATTACGTGTTCTCGTATCATTTTCATCATTCTCTGTCGACATAGAGTTTTAAAAGAAAAATTTTAAAGAAAAATATCAATTATTTTCACGACGCGCATTTATTTATTTAGTTTCAATATATAAAATTTGTCTATTGACGAGGAGCAGGCGAATTGTAACTTTGAATAAGATTTGAATAGCTTGGTAAATGATTGGCGAGTATCGCTCCAAAACCTTGAACATCATTACGCCAATCTCGTTGTAATTCACATCCAACTGAAAACCAATTGAGTAATTGTGCTCCAGCACTTTGCATACGAGACCAAGCAGCATCACGTACAGCTGGATTGAATGTTCCACTACAATCCGTGGCAACAAACACTTCGAAACCTTCTTCTAATGCTGATAATGTTGGAAATGCTACACAAACATCAGTAACAATTCCAGCAATGATCAATTGTTTACGACCAGTAGCTTTGACAGCTTTAACAAAATCTTCATTGTCCCATGCATTGATTTGTCCTGGTCGAGCGAAAAAAGGTGCATCGGGAAAGAGTGTTTTCAATTCCGGAACGATAGGACCATTTGGACCTTGTTCGAAACTAGTTGTAAGAATCACTGGTAATTTGAAATATTTAGCAATATCAGCTAATGCTAAAACATTGTTCTTGAATTCATCAGGAGTGTGATCACGTACTAATGATAAAAGACCAGCTTGATGATCGACAAAAAGCACAGCCGCTTTGTCTTTATCCAATCGATTATATTTGAAGGACATTTTTATTTTGTATTCGTTTACTTGACAAACTCTATGTATTTATACGTCGAAAATATGTTTTTTTCATGATTATTATACGAGAAAAAATTATTTTTATCAATTCAGTTTGTCGCCCAATAGATTCAATACACTGTAGTTATTTTCGCGATACGCGTAAATGATTTTGTTTATCATGACGAGAAAAACAACATAATAGTAATATCAAATTTAGCGACGAAAAAGAATCTTTAATTTGCAATTAATTCGAAATAGTAGATATAATTATATGTATATTAAAAAAACAGAAAATACAAATCAAGTTCTTTCCATAGATCGATAGATTTTCATGAGATTAATAAATCTCGATAGATGATTTTTGTCTGGCGATTGATTATTCAAATAATCACTTATCTAAATAAAAAAATCAATAGATTAACTCAAAAATTTAATCAATTTAAAACAAACTTCATTCATATTCGACAATAAATATTCCATTAATTCAATAAATATCGAATTATCTAATTCAAACATATTTTCAATACCCTAAAAAACACAAATAGATCAAGTAAAACTCTTTCGAAATTCAAACCGTATTCGTTGATGAATATTCGGATAGAAAGTTGTTTGTTTTCAATGAAGTTTCGAGATTTAAATAGAACATTCTCACACGTTGTATTTCATCACCAAATACAATCAAACAATTTTGTTTATTCAATTGATATTTTTCATTATTCAGTATTTTCTTGCATAATGAACAACACGGATTTTCATTTTGTTCGCAACAAGCGATTTGAAAAATCATTGCAAGACTATCCAATGAATGGATAAGATATTTTTCTAATGAAATTTCGAATAAATAATTTAAATTTCGAATTATGAATGGTATCATATGTGCATAGAAACCATGCGTCATTTCATGATATTCTCGAATTAATTCCGTTAGAAAAATTTCGTTGTGTAGAAGATTAGTAAAAACATATTCAATCAATTGATTGACAATTATTTGTATTGAAAGTTTCGTTTCAAATAGACGATATGTTTCATCGAGATTAACATTGCCGATTTCTTCGTATGTATGATTTAATAAATGAGTGTAATCATCCATTGAATGACAATCATTATTCGAAGATTTTGGTAGATAATTAAATACTGACAATGAATAATAATGACAAGATGTTGGCTGACTAATTGCATATTCAGGTAGAATGAATTTAAGTTCGAAACCATCGGAAATAATTCCGTAGTGTTGTAGAGTATTGAGTTTGGTGTTTTGATTTGTTTGATCGAGATCATTTAAAAGTAAATAATTGGAATCTCGGTATGAATCGTTGATGATTGTTGTCGAATATTTCGTTGATTGATTCGAAATAAGTTGAGTTAGGAGTGATTTTCGTACTAATGGAACACTCGATGAAGCTGTTGATGATGAACTTGAGTACGAAGAATTCGTAAGAAGATAAATTTGACATTGATCAAATGAAATCTGTTTGTCAAAATTTAATTGACGAAGAAGTTTTTGTTTGACTTGTGAAATCGTGTCGCAAGTTAAACAATTGAGATGAACAACGAAATCATTCGGCTGAATTTTATTATTAAAATCGACGGACACAATTAATTGAATGGTTTGAAATCGTACTGAACAATCGTTGATTAAGCTATTCGAATTTAGTGAATAATAGGATTTTGTTTGTTCGACAGCATCGATTGGACCGGATGTGATTTTCGTTTTCAATTGTGAATAAAGTTGAGAGAGAATATTTTGAATTGTTTGATTTCGGAATAGTTCGTAGGATGTGAGAAGACAGATTTGAAAATGAATGAAATCATGTTTGTATTTAAGGAGATGTTTGAGATTGTATCGTTGAATTAGAATGAGATTTGTGAGAAATTTTTCGTGAACATTTTTGTCGATTGAATATTCGACGAGTTGTTCGATAAATTGAGAATCGGACTCGAAAATCAATTTGAATTGATTGACAAGATCTTGATTTCGAATGAGATTAAGATTTTGGTCCGAGAACAATTGATTTGATGAAAAACAGAATTGTAAATAATTGACATAGGAACGAATTGGAAGAAGTGAATTTATCGATTGATAATGAACGGATTTGATTTTTGGATAAATTTGTTGTTGTGGCTGTTTTTGTTGTGTTGATCGAATTTTTAGATAAATTATTAAAAGAACAAGTGAAACGAAAAATAAAAGTGTTCCTAAACATCCAATGATCATACCGAGAAAAATCATTTTCTTTGGATAGATTAAAAACCCGACATGTGAATGAATATTATCAATCGAAACTATAATCGATGGATGTTCGGATTTGTAACAAAGATGTTTAGTAGCCGAATATTTTCCAGGACGATTGACTGGTGGTTGACAAACGATTCGATCCGAACGTAGATCAACAATCGTACATAGATCGCAACCGATATGAACAAAAACATCGGCTTTGCCATGTTCGAGATTAGTGAGATTCTCTCCTTGGATAATCAAATGACTTGCATAGGCTTGATAGAATGGTTCGAGTTGATAGATAATCGGATCGTTGATATAGTTTAACGTTGTCGATTGATTGAAATTATCGAGATAGATTGTCAATGGAATCGTTTGAGATTTGTCGAGATTTAATTGTTGAATCGATGGACTTAGAAATGTTAGATGTGTATTATTTCGAGAGATTGTCGAAAGGAAAAATAATTGATTGAATTCTAATTGAACGCTTTGAATACGATCGAAATGTTCGCCGATGATGTTCAGTTGATGACCACCGCTGACAAAACTTGAGAAATGTTTGAATGAATCAAGATTTGGATTGGGAAAAACAGCGAACGATTCACGATAGATGAGTTCAGTTTGACGGTCGAAGATCAATTTAATCGGTTGTTGTTTGTTTAACATTGAATGGGGAAATGTTCGTGTTTTACATTGAAGTTTCGTCATTGAAATCGAGATTAATTGACAGAGCCGAGACCCGATGAATATCGACAGATGAGTATTTCCAATATCGAAATTCTCGCCGATGAATGTTAAAACTGTTCCACCGTTTTGAATGCCGATCAATGGTTCGATTGAATGAATTCTTGGATTTGTATACGAAATATTCTGTTGAGATTGAATTCGAGGACCATAAGGACCGAATTTGATCTCAACAAATCCGGCTCGAGATGTCGAACCAGCATTTCCCGATTGACACATCATTTTCGTATCTGAACTTTCCTCTTCGATAATCAAACACGGTACATCGGCTACATGAATCGATGTTTGAAATAAATCGAAATATTTGCCTTGAATTGTAACTAAACTTCCACCAGCTAGCGGTAAAATTCTCGGTTCAATTTGTTCAATAATCGGCAACGAACATTGGTGATTATCGAGACATTTCATCGACTGATTTCTCAGCATACATTGATTGTTACACCATGTACAACCGTACGATGGATTTAGCTGTAAACATGATGTGCAGTTAACGGCTAGATGTGAACAACTGTAGAGAGAGATGTGTGTGTGAGGAATGATCGATGTTGTTTGATCGAGAAATTCGAGTGCAAAATGAAGATTCATCGATCGATGGAAAATAAATCGAGGAGAATTTGTCCAGTGAAACGAACATTTTAATAGACAAAAATGTTGTTCATCGATCGATCGAATCAATTCGAATCGATTCGTTGTCAATAGAAAACGTTTTCGATGATCAAATAATTGACAAGATTTAATATTCATCGATGGCTGACATTGTTCAATGTGAATTTCAAAGATTTTATCGACTTGATAAGCTAAATAATTCATTGATTCACGTAAATAAGCATTCGGACATTGAGATGAATTATTAAAAAGAAGAACCGATGGTTTTTCTTGAGAGATACAAGTTCGTTTCGAATGATTCCATCCACATAGATTCGAATAAGTCGTACAGGACACACAGGAAATCAATTTCGAACAATTGATAATCTTGAAATCGAACGAACCGAAAACAACATCAGTTCGAATATGATAAATTGATAGTTGAAGATTTTCGATTGGACTTGTCATGTTTGTTAACAGCGGTGGAAAACATTGAATTTTATCTCGAGAAAATCGAACATTGGTTTGATAGAAATCTCGACGATTAGGAAATCGAAATCGACACATATATTCATCTGTTTTAGCTTCGATTTGTTTGTTTAACTGAATTTGTAATTCCGAATTTAATAAATCCGATGAAATTCTTTGCGGTTGAACTCGTTCGATCGTCGTACACATATGCAAACGATTTTTCTTCGAATTTTCGTTGAGACATTCGAATGTCGATGAACATCGATTCTCTTCGGAACACCAATGGCAAAGCGGCTGATTTGCACATTGATCACATGTCGAATACTGTTCGCATACACTGAGATTTTGTTTGATAATTTGATCATCTGTTAGAATGAGAAGTTGAGCATGTTTGTTCGTTGGATATTGATGAATGATTTGTAAATCGAGAATAATTTTCGACGGAAATTTTTGTTTCGATAGTTCTTTTCGATTGAAATTTTGAAATGTACGAATGGTTCCATGATCATCTCCGACGAAAACTAAGAAATCTTGTTCGATTTTCATGATTTCCATCGAAGTTAAATTAACTTTCTCATGAAATTCGACAAGTGGTTGAATTTGTTCAATCGCTCGATGACCTCCAATTGGATATTGAAAAAAACTATCATTCTCATCCGGACAAAAGTCTTCATGAATATCATTTAAATTTTTACTCGATACACAATGCGTATCCGGACTGAGAAAACCGAGACCACGGTAACCTTTCCCATCGACAAGACAACGTTTCATTGTTTGATAGAATCCTTGTTGAATGCTTTCAATCGAATACGCACATACAGCATGCGACGTACTTGTCAAATTTGCCAATGTCGTATTACGAAATAAACCGTAGAGAATTCGATTTTCTCGAGAATATTTTGCTGTGATTAAATAATGATAATGATCTCCGCATGTCAATGGAATTTCCATGTAACTTTGAATCAATGGTTGATTCGATGTTTGACAAAATCGAATAATTTTCGTTTGCAATCGATGTTTATGCAGATGATGAATGTCCGATTGTTGAATCGTAAGAAAATACGAAAAATGTTTGTATTCAAATGCGTATAAATAATAAAGAAAAAATTCTTTGACTAAACGTGTATTTAGTAAACGTAGCGTATATGTTGATTGTTGTAGAGCTGATTGACCTGATTTTAAATTGAGTATCGAAAGAAATTGATCGTTATTGAAATGACGACCAGTCAATGTCGGAATTTCATAGAATGGATCGCATTGACTATCGTATGTATTTGCTAGATAGAGAATTTGATTGTTTTCATTGATTAAACCAATCGATGGATAGAATGGTGATGATGAAACCGTACGTTGAGATGCATTTTTCAATAGATTCAAATCGATTGATGAACGAAGTTCACATGAACTTCCACGATTGTTAGTCGAACAGATTAATATCGAATTATTCGATGTTGGAAGAAGTAATTGATTGAAAACTTTGTCATTAGTCGAATTCAGATACGATATCGTCGAAAAATAGTAGAGATTCTTCGGTAACGATGTTCGATTTGTTTTCAAACAGAATTGATCGTTCGTTTTCGATAATGATAAATCAATATGAGATAAGATTGTTAAATCACTTGCATTTAATGAATAGATATGATTGATCGATGCTAAAACTATCGTATCTGTTGGTTGATTATAAACAAAACGTTGTAATTGATTTGGAAAATGTAGATTTAGTGAAGAAATCAATTGAATTAAAAAGAATAACAGACAAAATCGAGTATGCATTGTAAGACATCAAATCTAGAATAGACAATCAATACTAGAAGATCAAGGTTATCACATTCTTTGTTTTTACAATGAAATTAATGAGCGGCAAGCGTGTAGAAAATAAATAAGAAATCGAATCTAAGATAATAATTCTTTGTTCTCTCGATGTATCAAAAGAATCGATAGAAGAAGAAGAAAAAAAAGTGTGCGTCTTATAGGTCAAGTTTAATGACGATTCGAACAGATGAGTTACATTGACAAAAACATGTTTTCTTTTGTACAAAAAAAATTAATAATAATTATCAAATAAAAAGTGTCTCGCCGTCTAATGTCATACGTGTCATCATAAGTTAATATCATTCGAAGTTTGTTTGATACGTGTATGCGTGTGTATATACAAACATAATCATTCATCCATTATTACTATCAACATCCTATTTTCTAGTCTACTACTACTACTACTACAATGATGGTTACAAATCGAGAAAAACAATTTGTCATTCAATTGGAAACAAACCGGATAATCGTATACGAATAGACGATTGAATTAGTCGATGAGAAAAAAAATAATAAAAATCCGGATAGAACGATTATAGTAAAAATGTGTCCTAATGGTTTACTGGTGCATAAATAAGACAATACCTGAAGAGAAAAAAAAATGTTGAATTGTTCTTACTAATGAATATTTTATGCGTTAGACCTTCATGCACATATACGATTAACATGACATTGAAACAGTTAAATTCAAAAGTCACATGCAGCTGTACTGTGTTAGATGTCTCACATATAGGCGATGCCTTATTGTTTGAAAAGAGAACAGATTATACGACGTGCTAATGATAATCTAAATCGATTTTCAATTGTCTTACAAGTGTTGTTTTGTTTTGCTTTTGCTTTTGCTTTTTTCTGTTGTTGATGATATGATCAACGAACTGATACTCTTGCAACTGCGCGATTCCACTTGAACGCATGTCAATCAACTTGAGACAGACAGACAGAAAGAAAGAATAGATCGATTAGACGCCTCAAACTGTTTTTCGAGTAACTACGATAAAATCAAGCTGTCTGATGCGCTCATTACGAATAAGTTAATTCCCATGTGGTGACACACTCGCACATACACACACACACAGACAGATGATTGTGATGCAAAGAAAAAAAATTAAAAGACACATAATGCAACGTTAACAAGCAATTAAGCTGAATGAAAAACATACACGCATCTTTTAAAATAATTTCAAGTTGTGTGTATATAACATGTCTGTGACCAGACAATACAATCGAACACTTACACGTCAAATAACTAGTGACAACGCATTTTTTCTTCACACATTCCATGCATCTATTTACGTACGAAGATATATTAACAAAAAATCGAAATAAAAGCAAGAGAGAGAGAAGGGTCAACATCGTGTTTTTTTTGTGTCTCTTCAATCATTAATTTGATTCGGAAACACTCACATCCGATTAGAGGCAAATGAAACAAGCATAAAAATCAACTGACCAACACACGAGAAAAAGACAAAGATTATTTTATCAAACGAACAGCGGCGACAACTGATACAGATTCTCTCTCTCTCTGTTCACAGTATAATTCTATTAGTTATTCTAATTCACTCTTGTCTTATTAGATGCACGCATGTATGTCGGTTTTGTACATGAGCAATTTGATTTATTCATTAGATTGTCTATAACTAAAACATGCCTACGTGCAATAGTGATCAGAAATGATGTCTACAGCAAATAAAAAAAGGCTCGTTTTTTTTTATATAAGTAATCATTACAAATTAGTTCGACGCGTTCTGTTCTAGAGAAAATCAACTGAGTATGGAAAATATTCATATCGATGTTTCGCTTTTATATTATAAACAATAATTACATGCATAAACAATGTACATTGCTTTTATTATTATCATCATCATCACCATCAGCATGACGTTAGGCTAATTCGAACACATCTGATATAGAAAGAAATACGGGTGCTACTGTCTCGTTTATATCAAAACTAACAACGAGACTAATCATAGTTTGTTCCCTTCATCGGCAATCTGATTACGTCATTTTCTTTCTCTTTTTACATTGAGAAAACCAAGAAAAGAAACGATAACATTGAATATTATTTGAATCCATGTAAGATGTCAATCAGATCTTCTCCAACTCTATTTATTACATAAGTATTTCTCAATCTACAAGTTCATATCGTCATTTGACATTAATCTTTAATAAAACGTGATGAATTCGAAGTGAACAATCTATCGTGCATAAAATCTTGTCAAGGATGGAAAATAGATAGAACCGAAGAGAAAAAGAAATTGAACTTACTAATGGATTAGAATTGGCAATGGCTATCATTAAGATAAAACAATAATAGGATGTATGCACCATCAGTAACGGTCACAGCTAGATGTGACGCAAGATCCGAAACGCCATAGGCGGACAGTCAAAGAAAAAAGGGAAGTAGTTATCTCATATAGTCATCGAACGAATCGACAATGGATTGAGATCAAGAAGAAAAGAAAAGGAATCGAACTAAACTATGAACTATATGCATCATCGACAACGAAAAAAAATCTAGTATGATCTTATCATAAAAAATATGTTCTCATAACGATACAATATTATAAATATTTGTTCTATTCGCTCGACCGCCTTTGCTGTCCGAAAGATGGTTCACATACATTAGATCAATGATCAGACGACGACGATAATGATGATTATATTCATATTACATTAAGAATTTGTTCAACAAAATGACAAAATGTCATAATTCTCTTACTTTTTTTCAACTAGAACTATATTTAATGAAAATTTGAATGGTTTGTTTAAACAAGCGTACATGTAAATGTATACGCCTGATGATTTTCAAATATTGCACAATAAGTACACAAACATCCACACACAGTTCATCAAACTAAGTGACTTTAACAGACAACTTACTTGTTAGTATATATGAATACGTTTGATGATATAATTGAACATGAACAAGAAGAAATCAATGAGTATCAATTCGATTTGTTCTTCAACAACGAAGAGACGCATCGAATGACCTAAATCATTTCTTTTTTCTTTTGACAGCTATTCCATTGTTTAAAAAAAAAAGAAGAACGATAATGGGCGTTGACAGAGACACAGAAAAAAAATCGTTTAACATTCTTCTAATCTAGTTTTGATACGAAATCAAGGGAAAGACAGCGGTACTATGTTGTCTGTCGGTCAATTGATCGATTGAACAAACAAGATGTAAAATTTAGATTATCTTTACAATAACTGACTACTAAATAATGTAAGCACTTGGCTAATCTATTCACACTCATATAGTGCTAATGATGATAATAATGACAAAAGAATACGACCAAGACGAAAGCATAATAATTAGGTCAAATGCTTGTCGCCGCAGGAGACTTCAGTCTCACTCACTCTCTCTCTGAAGATATGTATCTATGTCCATCTGTGACCGTATTTCTTTCCATTCATCATCGTTCTGATGAAGATGCTACTAACTAACTAACAATTTCGTCGAAGGACAAGTAAAGCACAACATCAAACCGGAATTTCTACTGTCATTGAAAGACAAAGAAACAGTCCTGTCGACATATACCACTGACCGAGCAAACAGAAAAAAAAGAAGAAATTGTTATGATTAAGAACGCTAGTCACTACTCACGTCCAAGGTCTACTAAACATGACAGTTTGTCTTTAAATGATGATTTTCAGACGTTTATCACGAAATATTTCTTTGAATACATTGCAAATCTATCGATCATGTATGCAATACAAACTACTTGATAACGAGGTCATTCGTATTAACGATCAATTGATGACTACATGAGTTTGTTAAATATCTTGAGGAAAAAAAAGCTTTTGACTGTTCGTTTATTTACCTTCTAATATTCAGCAATTGTGAACATGAGTATATACAATCGAACCGATAGTGTATCCCATTTTGAAAGCTAAATGATCTAGAAGGTTGATCGTCCGTATATTAGGACAGAAGAAGAAGAAGAAGAAAAAGAGAAATCGGTATGACTATGAATGACCAGCAATTATATCATTGCATGATTCACATTAAAGTGTTGAACGCCGTTTTTATATCACGCAAAATGTTGGGAAAAAAGAAGATGACGAACGCGTTAGAGGATCAAAGAATTGGTCATTTTAAGAATACATAACTAATTTTTGTTTGAATGCATTCGGTGACCAGATGGTTCTTTATGGTTATTCAGTGAAATTAAAAGAATATGAGAGAACAATGTTAAGAAAAGTTATTATTTGTTTTTGATTGAACCATTCATCATCTCTGTATATATACATACATACATCTCAATGTACGCATGCATTGTTCTGTGTTTGTACAATCTACGATAGACGACGATTAAACGATCTATTTTCTATTAGCTATTGTTATTGATATCTGTTTTCAATTTAATTCTAACTATCTCACCCACTTGAAAAATAAACGATAAGTCATAATGAAAAGAAAAGGGAAAAGAAGAAAAAAAACGTTCTATTCTTTATCATAATGAACGTGCTTTTTTTCCTTTTCTATACGCTGTTCACTTGATCTAACTAATGAGTTTCTACAAGATGATGATGAACTGTTCGTTGAACCGTGATCATAAAATGGCCTTGTGCCGCTATCTTGGGTCATCCTTCGTTTTTTCTTCTTCTTCTCTTGCTCTATGTTACAAAAGGCAATTAGTCCGATATCTAAGGCCATGACGATTGTGTTTTCCGGTTAAAAGAACTTCAAGTGTTTCCTCAGGTCTAATTATGTCCATGCACAAACGCTTATACGATTGATTTTCTTCAATGATAATTAGCTGATTTCGATCTATATGTATATGTAGATTTATTTTATTTGAAATAAAGAAAACGAACAGAGAAACAAGAGATTATTTCTGAGATGTCACAATGAGAATAGCAAGTAATAAAATGAAATCATATAAATGTAAATGGACGAAATGAAATGAGTATATTTATATCTAGTTGAAATAATTTCTCATGAACGGAACAAAAAAACGAAAGAAAGAAAGAAGCAGTAGCGCAACGGACGGGTTAAAATTTAGTTTTGTTTTCCAATAAAACAATAGATGAGAATAATAAAACGAAACAAGAAAAGCAACATGGAATGTAAATGAAAAGAAAGCATTCGATTGTCATAGATTCGATAAATGTTGTCATCATCGTGGCTCATGCACAATGGAAAGAGAAAAAACAGAGACTAGAAATTAAAAAGCACAGAGAACAAAAAACACATATATACAGATGTTTTTTTTTATATAGATGAGATGTTTTAGAAGATGAGTTTTGTTTTGTTTTTCATTTCGGAGACCGGCCTGAATCCATATTGAATCAAATGAGAAAAAAAAAGAGAAACAACAGAAGTAGCAGTAGTAGAAGAATATGCACCGGCGTTGACTCAAAAGAAGTATCGATCGTTTGGTTATTTATAAACGTTCATCTTCGGCTTCTTTTTGTTTGATTCGTCCGGATTTGATATCATCAATTGCAGCCCATAAATCAAAAATAAATTCATCCGTAAAATTAAACGCACCTATTTCTGATTCATCAATTGCCATGGCAAAATCACTTGGATTCTTTTTATTATCTGATAAATCCCAAATTTGTTGTGCTAAAATCGAATCGAAAGTCATTCGAAGATCATCGATATTGACCAACTTACCAAGATCGGAATCATTAATACCCATAAATGATTCGAGAAGACCATTGATATGTTCAATTCCTTTGACGACAGTATCGTCAACATCTTCGACACTCGCACGACCATCAGCTTTGAATCGAAGAGTTTTCGTGCCGTTTTTCACATCGCCAGCTTTACGACCACGTTTAGCTGGTTCGATATCTGAAAATTTTGCAATTAGATCATGAGAAACAAAAAACTACAATTATCAACATACGAAATCCGAAAGCATTTGGCTCGACAAGACGCATTGTAAACGTCGTGCCAACAGGCAAATCTTTTAGCATTTTAGCAACTTCGAAATGACGTGAACCAATTAAAGATTTATCGTTGATTTTTTCGATATGATCACCGATTTTAACCAGAGTTTTAAGTCGATCGATGACACTATCTTCTTTAATTCGTTTGATAAACGCATAGCCTTTTGTTTTCGAAGAAAAAAAACAAGGAACAATATTTCATTTTCTCGGAGGAATTTTAGTCAAACACTAACCAGCTCCATTATCAGTGATAGTCAAACCAAGAGCCGATTCAGTTTTAATAATTTCGATTTCTTTCGGTTGTCCTTTGACATGAGCAAAAATGAAATCATTTAAACCGATTTGTCCGCCAAGTAATTGACTCATATCGATTTTATGTGTGTTTAATGTACAAAAAAGAATCTAAATCAATGAAAATCATCAGTTGTTTGCTCATTTTTTTTCTTCTGTCAAATGAAATTTACCGTTTCAACTGGAATTTCGAAACATTCGGCAATTTTTTTATACAATTCTCTGACATTACTAAAGCCTGATATGAGTCCCGTTGGACTACCATGTGCTAATTGACAATGAAAAACGAGTTTCGGTGGTTCAGTTCGTGTATCACCATTCGATGAGTTTGCAGCCGAACGACGGCTACTCGACGATGAGAACGATGTTTGTCTGTTCGATGCAGCTGCTGCTGCTGCTGCTGCTGACGGTGATGTTAAATCCGATGCTGATGGAATGATGTTACTTGCAAGATCATCTTTCTTTGCGTTTGATTTTCGTTTCGGTGGAAAAAGCGGCATTGTGGAATGATGAATAATCGATTAATAATGGTAATGAAATTTTATACACATACAAAACGTCTAAAATCGATATAATTTATTAGTTTCTTTTTTTCTTGACATGTTTTAATGTAAAAAAACTACTTCAGACCACTTCTGTTCGACCTTAAGTCAACACAATGCTTGTCGACACTCGATTCTGCAATATAGATGTAGTATAGGTAAATAAATAAGATTTGTTCACAAACATTGATTTCATTGGTTCAATATTTCATACAATCATACGAGGACTACTCAATTGAAGTGCTCACCTTGACAACGAATCCCATCATGAGTGTTGTATAAATCAACGCAAGACAGAGAAAAAGTCATTCTTTATTTATTACTTTTGTGTTCCTATAGATTTTTTTACTTTTCGGAAGCCTTTTTTCTGTTATTTTTATTAGCATTATTGTTCTTTTAGACGGCGGCAAAGAAAAAAAAATAATAATAATAAAAACGTAGACATTTTCAAAAAAACATCATGTTATATATTGCATCCACTCAATAGACTACTCTTCATTTTATTATTATTATTATTATTATTATTCTTATTATGGTAAAAGAAAAATAGGATCTATATCGTATTTATTTATTTGTTTTATTTTTATTTACAGCCAACAAAATCAAAATCAGCGAAAACTACACGAGCTACAAGTGGATCGCCGAAACGTAAAGCTCGTGCGAAAAGTGCCGATGTTCGTCCTGAAGTTGATGTTTTGTCGCCAGCGGCTGTCATCAATGCCTATTATATCTGTCATAATGTAACTGAATGTTTAGAAGCACGAGGTTTTCCATGGCCAGGTGCGAAAAAAACCAAAAAGAAAAAGAAGAAGAAGAAATAATAATACTCAATGTGAATCATTCGTTTTCCTTTTTTTTTCTTGAACAAAAACCGTACATTTATATTTACTCTCTATGTTGTGAATATGTTTATCTTAATCATCTTCTATCATTTAATCTTTATTATTAACATGTGCCTTCTGAAAAAATCGAAAACCTTTTGTCTTTTCTCGTTCATTTTTCTTGTTCTGAACATTTATCTATCTCCGAAGTAAAAAAAAAACATAATAAAAAAAAGACATAGTTTTACATTATGGAGTAAAAATTCGTTACATATAAAATGAAACTATTATTCCGAATGAGGTTTATTTTCCGTAGTCAGTGATGGTGGTACAAGAAGGTATGTGTAGATTGCATAGTAATGAATAATAGCCCCGAAAAAGACAAAGCAATGCCAAATGGCATGTGCAAATGGAATGATACCATCGCATTTAAAGAAAATGACTCCTATTAAGAAAATAGCACCGCCTAGAGCTAATTCAAATATACCGGTATGTTCAGGCTAAAATCAAAAAATGAATAAACAACAGATGTCAAAAAGAAAACATCGAACAGACCATATCGATAATAACAATAGCAGGAAAAACGCCGTGAATTACGTAGAAACAAGTTTCAAGTAATTTGTATCTTTCATGGTAAAGACTTTGATAGGTTATACCGAGACATGCCATGACCCAAACAAGAGCAACGGTTAATTCCGATGCAATCGTTTGCGTTCGACGAATCATAAGCCTGAAGTAAAATTCAATTTAAACACGAAAATTTCTGATCATTTACCAAGGTGTATAACTAGCACTAATAAATATATAGATGATTGCTCGATCGACTCGATGTAAAAGATGTTTAATCGTTGAATCTCTATTGATAGATTGAGATAGGAATGATGAAATTGAGGTTCATACTTGTATGTCGGATGAAAACATGAACAATGAAAGAATGTTGAAAACGAAAAGAGAAAAATCAGAGCATATCCGTAGATAATCGTGCTCCAATATTGATCTGGTGTTGTCGCATGAGAAATTAAACGATAAGCTCCAATCATCGATGGAATGATCAAAACACCATGTGTTATACAATTAGCTGCATGCTCTAAATCGATGTTTCAATGGATCATGACGAATAAACGAAGAAAATATCTACCATGATTTGTCGGTACATAAGCACGATCTGTGGCTCGCGCATTCATAAATCGACGCCAACATTTATGAGTGTTTTGTTCGAGTGAGTCGGTCGAGGTAGAATTCAATTCATCGTTTTGAATTCGATTGATTGTGCGACGTTTTTGTACATACATATTATTTCGAATATGTATATTGGTAAACGGTTCGTTTGTCTTATCAATGATTATTATTCAAATGCTGATTATTCCGTCAAATGGGTCGTTTTGTTAGTAGAGATGTCGCACTTATTCAGAATAGATTCACGAAATTTATTCATTCAGATACAAAAATTATACATAAAAGAAAGACAAATTAACTTTGGAATAATCAACCGGCTAAAGAAAAAAAAGAAAAGATCTTGTATTTTGAGAATGTAGAACGTTCTATCCTACTTACAAGCTGTACAATTTGGTGGTATTTGTATCATAAATTTTTGTATTCGATTGTTTCGTTGATCGTTGACATACAAATTTCCGCTTGCATCGAATTTTAAGTCTCGCGGGAAATATAAACGATTAGCTTGAGTTCCCCAATTATTCGTACAAGCAACGATACATTCACCACCAGCTGTATAATTCATTGTCCAACGAACTACTCGATGATTATTCGAATCGACAATGTAGAGAAATCTGTCGAATAGAAACGATTCAATTAGGTCAATCGAATTTTTTGAGGTTTTAGTTTTACCCGTTGTTATCTAGAATAACTGATCGTGGCCCATCAAGTCGAAGTAAACCTGAACCCGACGAACCAGAGACACCGGCAACGGTTTGCCCAGTTGTTGCTCCAGCAGACCACATTTGTATTCGATGATTATCTGAATCTGCTACGAATAGAGTTTGATTTGGACCCATAAAACTTCCGTAAGGTGTAGACAGTTGATTCATTGCCGAACCTTGTCCATTATTTCCAGCTAAAATCACGCCAATTCCACTATTCGGCGCATATTTAACTACTCGATTATAAGAAGAATCTGTTACATAGATATTATTATTGACATCGATGTATAAATCACGTGTATCACCTAATAGATTTGTTGAACTATTAATACTTTCGGTCGTAGCACTTATGGAACCGAATGGAAAACGTTGTATTCGATAATTAAAGCCGTCACCAACAAGAATAGCACCACTTTGATCGACAGCAACACCTTTTGGACTGTTTAATTGAGTACTACTAGAGCCGGCTGTTCCATTGCCAGCAACAATGATTCCACTTGATGCACCATCATAATATTTCATTATACGATTATTATCTCGATCAGCAATGTACAATGTGTAATTATTATCGACAAAGATGCTTACAGGACCGTCAAGTTGATTCAATGCACTGCCAAACGCTCCACCAGGTCTGCCTGCAACTGTAATTCCAGTTTGATTCCATGTTGCACATTTAGGAATTTGTAGAGCATATATACCAGTTGCAGCATCTATGTACATTAAAATTCAATTAGATCTAAGATTCAATAAAAACATAATTGATATTTTACAAGTAGTTGTTTCTGTTGTAGTCGTTGATGTTGTTGTGTTAAAATCTATAGTTGTTGATGTTATTGTTGTATTAACATTTGCAGTTGTTGAGGGTGTTGTTGCATTAACATCTGTAGTTGTGTTCATTATGTTCAATGTTGTCGTTTCCGAATGAGATTTTGTACGTGTCGAAAGGATAACTGCAGCTGTAGCAGCAGCCGCACATAAAAGAGCAAGTAATGCCAAAAGTAGAACAAGTAATTTCGAACATTGAAAAAAATTCATACTAAAGAACAATACTTTCATTGAATTTTCCAAAAGAAAACAAAACATACATTTTATCTCGTTTTCGTTTGAGATGTGTATGCGAATCTTTATGAGATTGGTCACGTAAATTCTATATAAAAATCGAAGATTGTCGTGATTAAAATAACAAATTAGACTTACATCATATTGCTTTCCGAAAACGAGTTTATCAGTTGTTAAACTCTTTTGCTGCTCGAAGGTGGATTTTTCAATATTTTCATTAATATTCTCTTTAACATTCTGAACAACAACAAAAATTGAATTAAATTGCCAAATGTCTTTTTTTTAAATCATACGGATGTAGGTGAAATAGAAGATCGATTAATACTGGCAAAACTAACTGGACTTGTTGTTCTTTTAATCTCGTCATTATTTCTCTCAGCAATTTCTGATGCTCGTTGATTATTTTCCGAAATGGCCGAATTCCAAGATCTCGACCGAATTCTTGTATGAATAACGATTCGAAATCGTTGTCTATTCGTAGAACAATTACTATTCTATTTTAGAAAAAAAAAAAGTATCGATTCAATTATTTAGCAGAAATTATGAAAAGAAAAAAAAACAACATTCACTGAAACTTGTGACGACAGTCGAGGGCGTGGTTGTTGTAATTTAGTAATTGCTGATTGATGGTGAATACAGCTAACGATTTCATCAAGAGAATTATTGCTTGCGCACATTTCGTTATTAGAACTATACAAGTGTTCGTTGTTGTCGTAAATTAATGTCCTTTTTATGAACGAAACCTCATAAGTTATTTAAATATATGTTGGCTATTGTCCTCAACACACATTGCAATTCTATTTGGTTTAATACAATGAATTGAATTATTAGTTAATATAGATATATTCTTTTTTGCTGAATAAAACAATCTTTACGGATTTCTTTTTGTTTATTTTGTGCTCGTAAGGTTTGAATTTTAATGTAGAATGTAGAAAAAAAAAGACAAATAACGCAGTTCTTTTGTTCCATGATTATGCATGACTGGTCTAAGAGATATAAATAACTATAATAGTGAATAGTAATTACTAAAGATTTCTAATTAAGACTAAAAATGCATGCGTCAATATCGACAAGAAAAAAAATAATAATAATAATGAGCAAATTTTTAATTTTTTTGAAAGAAAGTTTAAACGAGAGATGTAACGTGCTTACCAGAACGTCCCTTAAAGTTAGTGAAGTTCGTTGTTCTCATACGATGATTACATTTTAATAATTTGAACAATATTTTAAAATAGTTTGAAATAATGGTATCTATTTTCAAATGAAGAAAAACAAAACTATGGAAATAGACGAACAATTGCCGTTAGAAAAATCTTCTTTACACATTATTAATAATCGTCAAACAAATCATTTCATGTTTTCATGTCTCTGGTTTCGTCTTCTTTTAATTGCAACGACTGTTAAATCAATTCTAGGTCTAATTATTCTATTTATTTTACTTATTTTTTCAATTATTGTTTTAATTATTGGTTCACAGTTTTATCATTCAAAATATTGTCCAATTGAACCAAGAATAAGTTTCTTTTTGATCATTGCTGGTAGCATATCAATCGAATGGATTATTTTCAGTATGATTCTTTCAACAATTACAATTATTCTAAATAATATTCGTTCATATAAATTAATTGGTTTTATTATTATTATTGGTTTAGTTATAACTTTAACTAATTTTATATTAGTCATTTGGGTTATATTCGGTAGTGTTTGGACATTGAAAGGTTTAGATAGAGTACAACACACCAAACCGTATCTAAATACATATTGTCAACAAACATTATATATCTGTGCACTTGTATATTTAATTTTAACGTATATTCTTTTTATTTTACAATGTTGGTATCGATTTTGTATTGTTATATTTTGTTCGATTCAAGAAGAACAAACTGATTAAGTTTACTTTAAAGAAAAAGAGAAGTAGAATTTCTGCAATAAGAAAAAAAATGTTATATTTTATCGCAAATAACACACAACTTGAATAGAAAAAAGAATAGAAAAGGAAAAATCTAAGTTTTATCTGCACGTTCAGAGACCATTACCGTTGGTAGCTGAATATTTTTGTGTTGTCAGATGAATGCCATTGTTAACTAAAGCATTTCGTTCTAATGCTGAGTATCGTCCAGCAACAAAAGCTGCTAATGGTAAAGCAGCATATGAAAATACGACAGATGCAATCATGACACGTGATGAATGTGAATTAAGTGAAAGTAATGAAGCATAATCAACCAAAGAAGCTGTGAGTAAAACACTAGCAATGAATAATAATAATGGTGTAACGAAACGACGATCAGTTGCTTTTGGTAAATCAAATGCTGCAAATATACCACCGAGTAACAAAAATACAAGACCAACAACACCAATGATGAATGTTACTGGACGGAAGAACCATGTACATGTGAAACCAGTTCGACAGATTTTGAAAAGACCCTAGAAGAAGTCAAATGCATCATTGAATAAAACACTCGATTAGAAAACCAAAACAAAGTACGTACATTCCATTCATAATCAGTTGGAATTAAATTTGTTTCATTAAAACTTGGAACAGTTATACTTGTAATAGTCCAATAGTTCGTACCGAGAGCAATACCACCTAAGATAACACCTAGGAAAGCTAATATAGCAGCTAATAAAGACACTCGACGATTAAGTGGTTCATAGGACATGATAATTTCTTCTTATTTCGATGAAACAGATGTGTTGAATGAATAGATAAATTCATTCACAGAAATATACACGATAGTAAAATTCATCTTTAGAGAGGATATTTATCCTATCGATTAGTATTCTAAGGATTCAAATGGAATAAAACGATCTCATCATACATATACTGCCACCTTTTGAATAAGATTTTTATTTTAAACATATCGAATAAGTACTTTTATTTATTTGATTATTGAATTCTATCTATATAAATGATGACGACGAGACATGCATGAAAAACAACAACAACAGCCATAGTAGCAAAACGAAAGAGAAGAAAGAAAATGATTTTTCTATGAAAGGTGTGTAGAAAGCACCAATATATCTATCTGACATGCTAAATGCTTGTGGTAATACGTAAAAAAAAACGAGACGATAGTTAAATGAAACGAGCTAATTGTCCGTAGAATTCGACGAGTGATTGAAGAATTGCAGTCATCGATGGACGTTGATCGATCGAAGCTATCCAACAGATACTCATCAATTTAAATCTAAATGAAATTCAAATTCCAAAGAATTAATTCTAACAACAACAAATCTTACAAAGAATCAGGACAATTTATTGGCTGAACAAGACGACAATTATTTTGTAAATGTGTCATTAAATCAGACGGATCAATATCAGCATAAGGTTGTAAACCACGGCTCATTAATTCCCAAAGAATGACTCCAAATGACCACTAGTTAATCAACATGTACAAACTCGATGATTAGAATAAACATCAATCAACTTACAACGTCCGATGCTGTTGAAAAACGTCGATCAGTAATCGATTCCATGGCCATAAATTTCAATGGTCTACTTTCGCAGAGAACATCCGTTGGAAGACAAGCATAATCTTCCGGAAATAAATCACGTGACAATGCGAAATCCGTGAGTTTCACCGTAAGATCATCCATCACTCTAGAACAAATACGAAAATTTGATTATTAAAGATCATATACCTAAAGATAGTCTATCTATGACTAATATTGACAATATATCAACCTCCGCTTCCTTTTTTTTTCTTGTTGCAATGAGATTGCGCCATGGGAACTAGCCAATGTCTTGCGAAAGATTACACTCGAGCAGCGCAGAAAGAAAGAACGTCAGTGTGTAAATAAAAAAGAAGAGAAAAAAAAGATAACAGGTTTTAAATTTCGTTATATCATCATTCATATTGCATATGGTCTTCGTCAAATAATGTTTTGCTGTTTTCAGCGTCCGAGAATGCACGATACTGAGTCGTATGTGTCAAATTTGTTTTCATTAAATTTCGAATAACTTGAACTATTATTTTAGACATATCGATGAAAAGAAACCGATTATAATCACTCGACCTCCGATATTCAATTACAAAGCTGTACTCAGTATTCCTTACGCTCATGTCATCGAAGATGACAAAATTCCTATGAATCCATCGAATGTCAATGAATTGAGTACATCCGGCGCCTTTGTCGTCTTTAACAGTTCAGTATACGATGAAAAAAAATACGAGTCAGCTGGCTTTTCGTTCGATGATGTTGCTGTTTCTCCTCCTGTTGTTATCGCCACGACAACTCCCGATGGACAAATACTCGTCGAACGTGTTTTTACAATCGAACATGTCCGAGCAGTAAATCCTTTGAAAATGATCGCCGAAGCACGACCTTTCGATGAATTCGCTGCCGATTCCGGTTCAAACAATCCCGCCGATGGATCAAATAACGATTCGAAAACTGATTAACAACTTACAGACAATTTCTCGTGCCAATATCTTTCATTAACAATTTGCGTCGATGTAGAAAATGTAAACCTTTACCAATATGTATTCCCATATAAACCAACTCCTGTGTCGATAATAACTAAACAATCAATCAATCGAAAACTTTTTTAAAAAAAAAAAAAACAAAAAAACTTCATGCTCACTTGTTGTCTTGCATTTGTTCGATTTTCAATAAGAAATTTTTTCAAAAGACCTTTGTTACTGTACGGATAGAGAATCAATGGATAGGGTGAGAGCTGATTTTTGTAAACTATTCCCAGTGGACTATTGATACTCGAATGTTTGAGTGTAGCAAATAGACAACAATCATTTAACATTTGATTCAAGTGACTCGATGTTGCAGATGAAGTTACAGTTTTGCCATAGGTATTTTCAATTGATGAGTCAGTTAATGAACAATGAAGTAAACGACCGAATTTACCTGTTTGTTTTTAACGATAAAAAAGAGATCAATAGGACAATGAAACTGAAAACTATACCTTCAAGTAGAATTTCTTTTAACATAACTCGATTTTGATCAATTGTACAATCAGCAAATGTTGCGGATGATAAGAGTTCATCTGCTGTTTTCATGAAATCATATTGAGTACATGAATATAAACTAACATCTTCAAATGCTGTCATATCAAATGTTGCCGGCAAAACTGGATGTTCAATATGTCCATTCGGATCAAGTAAACTAACGAACGAACGAACGAATCAATAAGCAAACAAACAAAATAATTCAATTAATTTTTACTTTTCGGACATAGTTTTCTTCTTCGTTGTCATTCGATAAACACAAAATAGACTCATTGCTGTACAAAATACTAACAAAAACACGATCAATGCGATAATTAACGAATAAGCTAAGATCGTTGCAATAGTTGTCGATGTAAAATTCTTTTGAGAAGCTAAATCAAATATCGATTTTAATTTACTTTCTGTTTTAAAAACAAAATCATATCTACATTCTTTGACAATTAGATATTCATTAATTTGATTGAAATTATAGAATTGATTGAGAAATGTTTGATTGATAACATCGTTTCGACAAGATTTTTGAAATTTAATATTAATAAATGATGATTGAGAATTTCTTGTTGAATTAGAAAAACGAAATAATACTGAACTATTCACTCGATTCGTTAATAAACATGGAAAGAATATATAAAATGCTAGAAATTCAATTCTTATTTCAAGAATTCAATTAGTTCGACTTTTCCTACTCGAAATTTCTCGTGGAACAATGCCACGTTCAACGATATTCAATACTGGTGGCAAGAGGATTTGTTTATTGGTCGAACTCGTGTTGTATTCATAGTGTAATTTTGACTTCAAATAGAAAAAAAAGTTCGAAAAGAACAACAATTGAGAAATTTACTCGATCGAAATCGAATCGATTTTCGTTCCAAGTGAATTGAACAAAATGAACATCAGCTGGAATTAACAGAGGTGTTTCCAAGGCTGCATATCGAATTTGATTGTCATGAATAAAATAGAGTTCATATTGATTTAATTCTAAATTTCACATTGAGACAATGTTCATTCGAATGAAATTCATTGACTTACCAAATAATTGTTGAACAGAATTCGAATCGAGATAGAGATTAAGTTGTCCGTAAATCGATTTTATTAATACGAGTATTACAAAGATATACATTCTGTTCAATGAATCGAACTCAATCTTAATGTATCAATCGTTCGTTCGATGAATGAACTGTACACTTGTCGGTTTTCATTGGCGAGCACGGATAGAGAGCGCTGTACTGTATCGAGAATTTTATTGGTCAACTTATCATCTAAACACAAAGCTCTCTTCCGCACGTACGTCTGTCATATTCGAAATTGATTTTGAAATAACAAAATATTCTTTTTGAAAACATACACATGGGCGTACCAAAATTCTATCGATGGATATCCGAACGATATCCAAACATGAGTCGTGTGATCAGTGACAATCAAGTAGACAGACAAATCTCTTCGATTGATATTTACTTTTGTTAATAATTCTAAAATTAGATTCCTGATTTTGACAATTTCTATTTGGATATGAACGGTATTATTCATCAATGTTCACATATCAACGAAGATAATTGCGAGGTCAATGTAACTGAAGAAGAAATCTTTCGAAATATTTTTCATTATCTCGATGTAAGTCAATTGTTGTTTCGAATTCTCTGGTGAATGATTTTGTGCAAAGTTTTTATTTCGAATGATTAAACCGAAGAAAGTCTTTTTTATGGCGATCGATGGCGTTGCACCACGAGCTAAAATGAATCAACAACGAGCTCGACGTTTCCGTGCAGGAAAAGATCGAACAAAAAAATTGAAAAATCTCGCAGAAAAAACCGGCCAAACATTCGAACAGACGGCATCGAAACATTTCGATACAAATGCAATTACACCTGGCACACAATTCATGGCTAATCTCGATGAACAATTGAGATATTTTATTCATGTTAAATTAACAACTGATCCTCTTTGGGCCAATGTCGATGTTCATCTTTCCGGACATTTGGTATTTCCGAAAAAGTTTGAGTCGATTTCGTGATTAATTTAAGTGAATTTTCTAGACACCAGGCGAAGGTGAACATAAAATCATGGAATTCATTCGTTATACTCGTTCACAAGAAGGTTACAATGTCAATACGAAACATTGTTTATACGGTCTTGATGCTGATTTAGTAAAGCAAACGATTTGAATTGAATTGAAAACAAAATCTCGTTTAGATCATGTTAGGTTTAGTCACACATGAAATGCATTTTGCATTATTACGTGAAGAAGTTAAATATGGTTCGAAGAAAATATCGAAAATGTAAGCATCATTCGAAATTGACTGTTCGATTGTTGCTTTTTCTAGTCTTGCTCCTGAGGAAATCACTTGGCATTTGCTTCACACATGTTTACTTCGCGATTATATCGATCTCGAATTTCGTTCATTACAAGTACGAAACTAATTTGATTTGAATGAAAATTGATTTGAAATTATTAAAAGACTAAATTAACATTTGCCTATGATCTCGATCGTATCGTCGACGATTGGATTCTCATGGCTTATCTAGTTGGTAATGATTTCATTCCTCATCTACCTCATATACATATCAACGATGAAGCTCTGTCGATTCTTTGGGATGTGTATAAGAATATTTTGCCAACACTCGATGGTTATATGAATGAATTCGGTGATTTAAATTTGACACGTTTTGAAGTTTATATCAATGAATTAGCTAAAATTGATCATCAACGATATGCAAATGAAAATGATTCATTTAAACATCTTGATAAACTCAATAAACGAAAGAAATGTCCATCGAAAAGTAAAAGTCAATCAACAGGTGATGGTTTCGATTTAGCTGTTTTGGATAAATTATCATCGACAGTTGCTGCTGATGAAACACAACCAATTGAACAGAAATCATCATCATCGTCCGATGAACTCTCGTCGGACAGTTCAATAAGTGACAATGAATCGGATCATGATGAACAGAAAACAAGCAATTCATTAAAACTACTCGATGAAAATGATCTAGATAAATTACCATTGATCGAAGCTGAATTTCGTCAACATAAAAATCATTATTATCGAGAAAAAATGAATTTAAATATCACATCCAATGATCAATTACAAGCCTATGCCAATGAGTACATCGAAGCATTGCAATGGATTTTAAAATATTACTATCAAGGTTGTCCATCATGGTCATGGTTCTATCCGCATCATTATGCGCCTTATCTATCCGATTTAAAACATTTTAAAGATTTAAATACGAAATTTAATCGAGGAACACCATTTAAACCATTCGAACAACTTCTCAGTGTTCTTCCACCAACGAGTCAACAGTTATTACCCAAAAATTTACAATTTCTAATGACGGATTCTCAGAGTCCTCTACTGAAATTCTATCCCGAAGATTTTCAATTAGATCAAAACGAAAAGAAACATGATTGGGAAGCGATTGTTTTACTTCCGTTTATCGACGAAGAACTTCTTCTAAATACAATTACAAAGTATTACAATCAATTAAATTCAGATGAACAAATGAGAAATCAGCATATACCTTCGCTGTGCTTTCATACGACAGGAAATCTACAACCAATTGGCAATACATTAAAAGCAAATCCATATTTTCCACCAATAAACGAAACTCGAGCTGAATCCAGACAATTTGAAATCGATTACGAACAATTTACTGTCGATAAAATTAAATTCGGTCGTTTTAATGATCAAGAGATGTTTATCTATCCGAAATTTCCTGTTCTCAATGTTCTACCATATAAATATGCGTTCAAAAGTAATGCTGTGAATTTATTTGAAACACGTTCACGAACAACAACACTTGTCATCAGTCTTGCTCATCAACCGGACAAAGATTCGATCAGTTATAATGAACAATGGACTCCCAAAGGCGAAAATTCATCGCCACCATTTGAAATCAAAAATATGCGAACATTAATCGATCGATATCTTGGCAAATGTGTTTTCGTCAATTGGCCACATATTCAATACGGTCTCGTTTGTGCTATAAGTGATTTTCGACAGATTTATCTTTTGGGAGATATTCCCGGTGGTCCGTGGTTTTACTCCGAACCAATCGATGATCAAATGGCTTTCGATTCGAAGAATTTCATTCAAACACCGGTTTACATTGCTCCATATCCATTCGAAATATCAAGTGAAATCAATACAAAAAGGAAATCCGTCGAGAATAAAATACAACTCAACGAACGAGATTCACAATTCGAATATATGAAAGCGATTAGTATCAATCGATATTACGAAAATCGACAGGGTGTTTCAATTGGACCTATTCCATTGTTATTGTATGTTAGTCCATTGATTGGCTATCGAACAATATGTTCATCGAAATCAGACAAATGTCAAACGAAATTATGTTTTTCGAATCAAGTTCTCGCTTATCCATTGCAAACAACACTTTTTCAAATTCCGAACTATCGATCAAATCTCGATCTCATGCCGAAAACAATTGATGAGCATTTCAAAATCAATGATCCCATATTTCCTCTTGAAACGCCTTTCTATTCATCGTTGGGCTATCTCGAAAAGATCAGCCGAGATAATCAAGGATATACAGTTCTATCGTGTCGATTGGAATCATTAAATTTAGGCAAACAGCCAGATCTTCATTATGGGAGACATAAACTCGAAGAACATCGATTGAAATATTACACAGCACAACAAATAGCTGATCAGTTAAAAATTCTTCCATCGATCGTATCGAAATTAACTGGCAGAGTTAATGTTATCGGTCCAAATCGATCGCGAGGTCGAGTAATGCCGACAAATATCGGATTGGCATGGAAAATCAATAAACCTATCAAACAAGTTCGTAGATTTAGTTTTGTTTTATTTTCAAAATATTCGAAAAAAAAATCTATTTGTCGTGCTTAGCTGTATGGTTATACGAAAAAGATCGATCAAGTTTGGTATTATTCCGAAGCAGTCGTACCTATTCTCACGGAATATATGACTAAGTTTGTTTTTAATTTTGATCGAAAATGGAACAACAATTGTTTTGTCGTTAGATTTCCTGAGATTATTGCTGAATTAACTAAAAAACCGAAAGATGATAATTATTACGAGCGTTTTATTTGGCCTGATAAAAAGGCGTAAGTGATCGAAACTGAAGAAACAAACAAAAAACTAATTTTAGTATTCAATCAAATAGAAAACATGAAATTCAGGGCATTCGTAAATGGATTAAGGGTTTGCCAACATATTCAATTCCATTGACTGATGCTGCATGGGATGTCCTCGATGTACCAATCATCAACGAAATCGAGAAATCAGTGAAATCATTCTACACAGTAAATATTTCCAATAAAACAAATCAATTTGCTTCGAATGAGAATTTTCGTTTAGAAACAAGCAGCAAAAAATCAAGTGAAGAAAACAAAAACCATAACACTTAATCCAATGAATGTATTCAAAACAGATGAATTACTTGGCATGTGTTCGCCGGATCCGTCGACTGAATTTTGCCTATTCGATCGAGTAGTTAGTGTTCGTCTAGGAACAGGAGTTCCTCTAGGTTCACACGGGACTGTTGTTGGTATTATGCATGGTCAGACAGATCTGGATACATACTATGAAATTCTTTTTGATAATCTACCAACAAACAGTCTCGAAGCGATTTTATTAGGAAAAAATCAACAAAAATGCCGAACTAAAGTTCATTCCTATCATCTATTGAATTATACTCATTCACTTCGAATGCGTTCGATTGATTATCAACCACAACAATCGACACCAATGAATTATGGACGAAATCAACATTCCAATCGAACATCGAAACAACAATATTATGAAAATAATCAGAACAATACAGCAATGAAACCGAAATCTGCACCACCATTGACAACCAACGAGCGACCTTATTTTAACAATAATAATAATAATACACAAAAACCGCCACGATTACAGCAAATGAATCAACCTCATCCGTTCGTTCGAAATCTATCAAATACACCACGAATACCTGGCCCAATGGGCGCATCAGCTATGCCAATGGCTAATTCGAATCAATCAAACGATGCTTTATTCTTTCGTGCTATTCAAGATTCAAATCAAATAGGAAATCGACTACCACCAACAACATTATATGACTCTTCAGATTCACCAATGTTTAATCAGCAAACATGGACACCTGGACCAACTCAATATTTTGATCCTTCTTGTAAAATCTCAATCTTTCAATTTAGTTAATTAGAAAAAAAAACACCATCATTCTATTCCATTTTTAGTCGGAAATCAAATGCCAGCGTATCCATTAGTACACCAACCTATATCGCCAGGTATGCAATTGATCAATCCAATGAATCCAACAGGATTCAATCCTGGTATACCTTATCAAATGATGCCTATGAATCCACCAATCGCGATCAATTATCCTCAACAACCACCACCACCACCACCACCATTGCCAATATCACCGTTGAATTCAACGTTATCACACAATGCGCAACCGTTTCAACCTCAACAACAAACGACTTCAGCTCAATCAGTAGATAGACAAACACTTCAATTTGTTCCTGGTCAAGTCCTACGTAATATGCCGAAGTGATAAAAACAAATCATCTGTCTGCTTGTTCGACGTTTTTCTTCTTCGTCTTCTTTTTTTTGTGATTGAAATAATGATTTGCTATTCAATGACAGTGATAAAATTTGCTTTATCTCATGCCTTTCAATCTGTTTCGTTCTTTTTTTTACAATGTTATGAAAAAAAACAACGCAGCGCAACATCACGTTCTTTTCTAATTATTTCAATTTTTTTTTATAAATTCTAGATTTCGATGACAAGTAGTACAACTACAAACAATGTCTCGGTTGAGACGCAATTAGATTGCGCATTGGATTTAATGCGACGTTTGCCACCGCAACAAGTCGAAAAGAATCTTTCAGATCTTGTCGATCTCGTGCCTAATTTAACCGAAGAACTGTTAGCTGCTGTCGATCAACCACTTAAAGTCGTTCGTGATCGAACAGTTGGCAAAGATTATTTACTTTGTGATTATAATCGAGACGGAGATTCCTATCGATCACCTTGGACGAATACATATACGCCTCCATTTGACGGTTCGTGTTTCCTTTTAGATGATAGAAGAAAGAGAAAACCTTCTGGAGATTAAGATAAATCTCTTCATATGCCGAGAATTTGCGTTGTTTTTTAGGTAATCTTCCGTCCGATCGTCTTCGTCAATTGGAAATCGATGCTAATCAAGCATTTGAACAATATCGTGAAATGTATTTCGAAGGTGGCGTATCGTCGGTCTATTTCTGGGATTTAGAAAATGGTTTTGCCGGTGTTGTTCTAATAAAAAAAGTCGGCGATGGAAGTAAAAAAATCAAAGGTTGCTGGGATTCGATACATGTTATTGAAGTTCAAGAAAAGCAAAATGGCCGATCAGCACATTACAAACTCACGTCAACTGTTATGCTTTGGTTACAAACAAATAAAACACTCTCAGGCATGATGAATCTCGGCGGTAGTTTAACTCGACAACTCGAAGGTGATCATCAAATAACAGATTTCTCTCAACATATTGCAAATATCGGTCGAATGATCGAAGAAATGGAAAATAAAATTCGACAAACATTAAATTCAATTTATTTCGGCAAAACAAAAGACATTCTCAATAGTCTACGTAATTCCGATAGTCTTCAAAATCGAATGCGTTTACAACAAACGAATTTTACTGGTGAATTACAATCAGCATTGAATCGGACGCGACCAGCTGATAAAGAATGAACGCTTCCTCTTTTTTTTTAAATCGATCTATTTTGTGTTTCGTCTTATTCAAAATAAATAATCTCAATCGATATTATCTTTAGATTATTATGTATAAACGAACATCGACACCAGCGAGAAAAGATGTTTCAGCCGAGAAATATCGAATGCGCTCGAAGCAAATTCAAACCGATGAACTTCTAGAAAGTCATGCGAATGTAACGCAATTTAATCATGCATTAAATCACGGAAAAAATATGAATGATGATGAATTTGAAGAGTTTATAAAAGGTAACCATCTATTTCTTAATGTTTCCACGACTATATTTTAAGAAAATAAAACGTTATTCAGCTTATCAAGGCGTTCTGATAGCTGAAAGCATCGCTAATTGAGCATTATCGATGATTCTTACGATCGTTTGATCATGAGACAAAAAAAAAGTAGAAAAGTTCAGCTGATATTGATAATTTAACATTATTATTATTATTAAATATACATGTTTTGTTTTTCTATTTTTGATAGTTCATGTATCAGATTATTACTGGAAAATACGAGCTGAACGTGCTCGAATTCAACTTGAAGATCAACTACGAGAAAATCGACAAGTTTGTTGATGACGTCTTGATCATTGCAGACTATTATTTGACAATATTTAATTGTTTTTGATTGATAGCTTCATGAATTATTTCATGAATTAAACAAAGAAAATCAACAATTACAAGCTAAAAACGAACAATGCCAATATTTAACTCATGTTTTTAATGTATGTTTTTAATGAGTTCAATTTCCGACTAATGCGTATTTTTTTCTCTTTTTCAGTCAATTATATCCGAATATGATAGTGGAATTGAATTGCATAGTAATGATGATTCAACGAAAATCTAATTTATCGTAACCGTCATATATTCGATCGCTTTCTTTTTTTAATCTGACTCAATAATGAACAAATGATATTTAATTTTTTTTTTCTCATTAACATGTATACCAGTCATTTTCAATGTCTTTCTTCAAATACAGAACAGAAAAAAAACGTTTAAATAAATAGAATATGTCTTTCATGAATGGAATCCATTAGAATCTTGCTGATATGACCTTTTTCTTACACAACTGCTGGCAATAGATATCAATTCCAGAAAACAAAAAAATCAAGTTGATTTGTTGTTTTGCGTACTATTGACAAAATCTTAATGGAGAAAACAAGAAGATAAAATTGATACCCATCAGATATCGAATGGAAAAACAACACGTTGCCGCTAAATCTTTTTTGTACATCATCATCATCATCATCACATGAATGACAGAGAACAAGCATATGAGGATGATTAACTGTCAACATTAAAGAATAAGAATTATGAAAAAAAGAAGTCAGTAGGGAAATCCCATCGGCAAATAACTTTTCTTCTCATGTTTGACGAAAGATCGATGTTGATAGTTCTTATTTACTTTTTTCAAATGAGACTTTCCTTCGAGTTCGACGAGATATTATTATGTTTCATTAAAGAAATATTAAAGTTCGTCTGAGCTCGCGTAATTTGTTTTTCTTGACTAACAGATCGAGTTAAAATATACGTTCTTTCTTTCTAATAATATCGAACAGGTGCATTGAAGATTAACAAATACCTTGATTTTACGTCGTTTGAAGACAAAGAAAAAAGTGCATCGTTGTTTTATAAATTCGATTTTTCATGACTTTCATTGAAACAACACACGATTAATAGACCAGAAAAACTAACTGACATACAAAAAAAAGTTTCTTCTCAATATTTTACAGGTCAAACACGTTCTAAAGCGTCGAATAGATATTCACATCCGACGCATTTGCGCGTAACAAATATTTATTCACGTAAGTACAATAACTGATGCATTTTTAAGTTGATAAATATAAAAAAAGACGACGATAATTGAATCGTGGGAGGACAATTCTTAGCTGATAAAACGAGAAAAATGTGTATCCGTTATTTTCATCGAGATTGGTCGGATCGTTTTTTTTTGCCTTGCCATCAATTAAGCTTACAATCGCCTTAGTAAAATTTCCACTTGATTTCACATTTAATATCTTAATCATATTCGTTAGTATTGTCTGTGATTGGTCTTTAGAGAATATGTCAAGCATATTTAATAACATTTTACTATGAACTTTTTTTTCAGATTCGGTACAACAAAGAGAGAAGATTTCCATAGTTCTCTTTTTCATCAAATGAATGTTTCTCAGAAATTAATTCTTTTCTCTTCTAATAATCTTGCATGCTATACAATAGAGAATAAGTAAAACCAAATTATAGATGCTCTATTTTCTTTGTTGTTTTCTTTTCTCGACCTGATGATACTCGATGTTGAAATCAACGGTCGATTTAGATCGAAAATTGCGAAGTAAGAAATATTAATTTGATCATTTCCGTTTAACAATTGAGATGAATTGATGCAGAAATATTGTTATGATTTAGTTTCAAGTTTCTTTCTTTCTTTCTTACTAATAAACAAATGGTACAACTAAATATTTCTATTCATCCGTAGATAATAGATTTCTTTTTATGTAAATTTTATTTTTATATCGAAAAGAAAGAAAATGTGAGACAAATTTGATATAAAAGATGTTCAACAAGCTCTTTATTTTATGATTATTAATGCTTTTGTGATTATACTTTTCATGTTTGAATCTATTCGATTTAGTAGCCAAGTCATGAAATAAGACAAACAAAGACGATGAGCTTAGCTTGATGGATGTCATCTATAATAGATTTATTCTCTTTCTTGACAAACTTTTCTCGAACTGTGAATCGAATAAATGCCCGACTAGAAAATATATTCTTTACTTTTATGTAAGTTTCCATATATTGATCTTGTTTTTGTCCTCTTGACCTACATATGTTAGACTTTGGTTTTTCGAATGTCAAATGCACAAATATTGATTTCGATTATATTGAGAGCATAGTTAAGTATTATTGTTAATTAAATGCTAAAAAATATGTTATTAATAAACAGAACGAATCATAATAGTTGTCTATTTCTTGTTGATGGAAGTTCTATGCATTCTGTTTCTCTTTTTTTTCTCTTTCTATCTGTCTATCTCTCTCTCTCTCTTTCTCGCTGTCTCTTATATTCTATGTACGTTGTTGTTAAGCACTCACTTGAAGAGAAAAATCCTGCGTCGAGGATAATAATTCAACGTGCTTTAACTATTATTACTATCGAATAAAAAGCTGCTTGTATTTCCGTTCAATGTTGAACTTGGTAATATAAAAATAAGTTTTTCATTTTTTTCCTTTATTTTTCTGCGGTCTATTTATGTATATCCTTTTTAACAATAAACAACCAAAAAAGCAATTAGTCTTATGAGAAAACCTGTTTTCATTCGGCTAAAGTCCATTTCTAATCTGTATTAAAACAGCAATTAGCAATTTTATTTTAATGAGAAAAAAAATAGGCTAATATTCCGTATGTATGTATCCATCTTGTTATTGTCCAATAAAATCAATAATATATGATCTTTGAGAATAAACAACAAATAGATGTGACAAATCCTTATCGATTATGCGACATACTTGCACACCCGCGTCTTCGATCGAACTTCTTGTTAGAAGAGCACAATTCTTCTTTTGTCTTTTCACATATGCGTAGGTTGATGAGAAAAACTGCCGATATTTATTATTATCTTGCACTTTTCTCCTTTTTCTTTCATGAATAACTTAGTCTTGTCTTTTTTTTGCTCTTCAATTGGTCGCCATTTTTAGTTAATAATTCGAGTAATCATCTGATCATAGCAACGTAATATTGCGTGTTAGATGCAACGAGTTGATAAGTACCGATAAACAACGACATTCTATTTAATAATGCGTTTGCGTATTTAATTTATTTTAATAGATCGAATGAGAGAAGAATACATGATGATATTCTAATTTTCTTTTTCGACAGTCACTTTGCAATAGAATGACAAGAATGAAAGACTTAGATGGAATTGTTGAGTAATTTCTTGTCACTTTATGTCATATGTGAAGACTTATTTATTTTTTGGAAGAACTTTAAGTTTTCATTGAGGACTTTTTTTGTTGTTTTCTAGATATGAAATTGATTTCTTTATGATGATTACATCGACATCTTATTACGTATTTGACTATTCGAACGTGACGTTCAATAATAGCACGGCAATTAGTGAAGCAACAACAACAACAATACCATTGTGGATTCGAATAGTTACATTAACATGTATGATATTCATTGATATAAGTGCATTTCTCGGTAATTTACTTGTAATATGTGCCTTTTTTCGTACACGTCGTTTACAAACAGTAACGAATTATTTCATAGCATCATTAGCATTTGCTGACGCATTAGTTGCCATATTTGTTCTTCCACTAAGTATTTATTGTTACCAACGTGATCGTTCATGGAAACTTGGATTAGTTCTATGTGATCTATGGGTATCGTCTGATGTTCTTTTATGTACATCGAGTATATTGAATTTAACATGTATATCTGTTGATCGATATATGGCGATAACAAAACCATTGACATATACGGCATATCGATCGAAATTTCTCGCTCGTGTTATGATTTTATTAGTTTGGATTGTATCAGTTGCTATAACATGTCCACCAATATTCGGTTGGAGAGATAAAAATCGACGGCAGACAGTAAAAAAAAACCGCTTCGTTTTAGTTTTTCTAATTCATTGAAATATTTCTTTCGAAGGTCGAAGAAGAATTTCGATGTGACTTAAATTCAGCACGAAGTTATGTGATTTATTCTGCACTTGGATCATTCTATATACCCGGTGTCATCATGATATTTGTCTACATTCGAATATTTATGGTTGTTTATGATCGAGAAAATTTAATAAAAACATTTCATAATCAAACTCAATCACCTAATCCATCGATAAAATCCAATCAAAATAGTGTTATTAATCAAGACGATTTCATTGAAAAGCCTAAGTCAACATCTCAATTTTCCTCATGTTGTTGTTTATGTTTTCGACGAAAACAATCTCTTCAAGAAAACCCTCCTATTCGTGCATCAATTCCTCGTTATTCATTCAATACATGTCCATTAGTTGAACAAAAACAAAATGGTTATCTTGTCTATCGTTTCACTAATAATTCAACAAACAACTGTAACACTACAAATAACAATAACAACAACAACAACAACAA